>Ga0157374_10000268_pt1 | contig 48268 bp, 43 predicted proteins | sample M25metaG_FD_115308 | JGI IMG/M metagenome (GOLD analysis project Ga0157374, IMG submission 115308) | Miscanthus rhizosphere microbial communities from Kellogg Biological Station, Michigan, USA - M2-5 metaG | ecosystem: Host-associated > Plants > Roots > Rhizosphere > Soil | place: USA: Michigan...
AGGCTGTTCGCCGCCATCTGCAGGTAATTCCAGAGCACGGCTCGGTGAGCCTCATCAAGGTCGGCTTCGTCTACTGCGATGCCCATGCAACGTAACCAGGCGTCGCGTTCGGTCGGCCCGATCCGGAACGGGACGTGCCGCATCCGCAGCCGCGGGTGTCCCCGCTGCATCGAGTAGGTGTGTGGCCCACCCCAGTACTGCACGAGGAACATTCGCAACCGCTCCGCGGCAGCACTGAGGTCCTCGTCCGGGTACAGGGGGCGCAGCACCTCATCCTTGGCCACCAGCTCATAGAAACGGCCGACGATCCGGCGGAACGTCTGCTCGCCACCGACGGCCTCGTAGAAGTTCTCCGGCGCAGCCATCCCCCCATCTTGCCTTGCTCGGCCATAAGGCGGGCAGGAAGTCTCAGGCCGGCGGGGCGGTGACACCCGCTGGCGAGGGCGCTGGAATGCCGGCTTCGGCGAAGGCTGCCTTGATGCCGGCCAGCAACGCCCGCTGCACCGCCCACTGCCGGCCGGCCTGCACCTTGGTGGTGATCCGCAGCGTGACGCCGTCGGAGTTGATCGACTCGACGCCGAGCACCTGGGGTGGTTCGAGCACATCGGCGGCCAGTGCACTGCCGTCGGCGGTGAGCTCGGTGGCGGTCCGACCGGCGAGCTCGGTGGAGGCCTGGATGTCCGCGTTGTACCCGATGGGCAGGTCGACGACGGCCACCGAGTAGTCCTGGCTGGAGTTACCGACGCGCAGCACTTCGCCGTTGCGGACATACCACACGGTGCCCTTGGTATCCCGCAAAGTGGTCACCCGCAGTCCCACCCCCTCGACGGTGCCGGTGGCTTCGCCGAGGTCGACCACATCGCCGACGCCGTACTGGTCCTCCACCATCATGAACATCCCGGACAGGAAGTCCTTCACCAGATTCTGCGCGCCGAAGCCGAGCGCAACACCAAGAATGCCGGCCGAGGCGATGATCGGACCGAGATTGATCCCCAGTTCGCCCAGCACCAGGGTGCACGCGACCCCGTAGATCCCTCACGTCATCCCCGATCGCAGTACCGAGCCGATCGTGCGGGCCCGTTGGGATCGTCGTTGCCCGAGTACCCCGTTGCCCCGCCAGGACTCCGGCGCCCGCTCGCGCAGCGGCCGAAGCAATCCTGGCGGTGGTCCCTCGGCCGTCACCTGGGTCAACCGGTTGATCGTCCGGTGCACCATCAGCCGGATCAGTACCGCCAGTATGATGATCAGCAGGATGCGCAGTCCGGTCCCCACCACCGCATCGGCGTAGCGCGACAGCAGGTCATTGTGGGTGAAGTGGTAAATACGCGAACACCACGATCCCGTGTCCTGGGAACAGTCGGGTTGGGCGATCAGGGAGACGATCGGCTCGCGCACACCGGGGACTGTATCCGTGCCCTCTCTGTGACCACCGCTCGTGGCCGGTTCGACAGCTAGTCACCAAGGCGAGTCACGACCTGATACGTGCGCGATCGCCACTTGGTGTGGTGGCCTAGTTCCGCGCATCGGTGGAGGTGGTCGCGTGCACGAGAGCCCGCGAGATCTTCGGCGAGGCGGTCATCTACAAGCGCCACCGCCACCGTTACGAGGTCAACAACCAGCTGCGGCGCCGGCTCGAGGACGAGGGCCTGGTCTGCGGTGGCACCTCGCCGGACGAGCGCCTGGTCGAGATGGTCGAGCTTCCCGACCACCCCTTCTTCGTTGCCTCCCAGTTCCACCCAGAGTTCAACTCGCGGCCAAACCGGCCCGAGCCGCTGTTCCGCGAGTTCGTCGGCGCGGCTGCCCGCCACGCGGGTCAGCGCCCGGCCGAAGGCGGAGAGCTTGCCGAAGCCGCAGGGGTCGAAGGCAGCGAAGCCGGCGTGCGTCAGACGGGCTGACTCCCGCGCCGTTCCCGTAGCCTGTTTCGCTGTGGAGAGATTGCACGAGACGTTCGTTCGGCTCTGCGAGATCCGTAGTCCCACCGGGGAGGAGCGCGAGGTCGCCGACACGATCGCCGCCGAACTGCAGGCGCTCGGGCTCGAGGTAAGCGAGGACGACGCGGCGGGGCCAGCCGAAGCGGGTGCCGGCAACATCGTCGCCCGCCTGCCGGGCCAGTCCGATCGCTGGGTGATGTTCTGCGCCCACATCGACACCGTGCCGCACAAGGGCCAGATTGAGGTGGTCGAATCCGAGGGCGTTTTCCGCAGTGCCGGGGAGACCATCCTCGGCGCCGACAACAAGGCCGCTGTGGCGGTCTTCATGGAGCTGGTCGCGCGCGGCGCGTCGGAGCCACCCCCGGTCGGGATCGAGCTGGTGCTGACGGTCGCCGAGGAGCAGGGCCTGCGCGGCGCCAAGGCCTTCGACGTCTCGACCTTGCGTTCGGACCGCGGCTTCGTCCTCGACCACGCCAGTGCCGTCGGCGAGGTGATCGTCACTTCCCCGACCCAGCAGCGGGTCTGGGCCGAGTTCACCGGGGTCGAGGCCCACGCGGGGATCCGTCCCGAGGACGGCAACAACGCGATTGCCGCCGCGGCGGCAGCGATCTCGCGGATGGAGCTGGGAAGGCTCGACGAGGAGACGACTGCCAACGTCGGCCTGATCTCGGGCGGCACTTCGGGCAACGTGGTCCCGGGCAAGTGCGAGATCGTCGCCGAGTCGCGCAGCCTTGACGCCGGGCGGGCAGCCGAGGTGGCGGGCCTGCTCAGCGACGCCTGCGCCTGGGGCGCCAGCGAGCACGGCTGCGACGCCGACGTGCGGATCGAGGAGCTCTTCCGCGGCTACCGGATCTCGCCTTCCTCGCCCGCCCTGGCCCTGGCCGAGGCCGGACTGCGCCGGGCCGGCTTCGAGCCGGAGCGGACGACGACGGGGGGTGGCAGCGACGCCAATGCCCTGATCGTCGACGGCTTCGACTGCATTCTGCTCGCCAACGGCACCGAGGCGAACCACACTGCCGACGAGTCGGTGAGCGCGCGCAACCTCGACGCGATGCTCGAGGTCTGCGAAGGCATCGTCGCCGAGGCGGCCGTGAGCCCAGCTTGAGCGGCCGCCTGAAGCTGCGCCGCGGCGTGGTCGTCAGCGCCGAGCCGCTGACGGTCGAGGTCGACGGCGCGCAGCGCTCCGCCTGGGCGGATACCGGGCTGCTGGGGGAGATGCGCGAGGGCGATGAGGTGGTGGTCAACGTCGAGGCGCTGGACCTGGGCCTCGGCTCAGGCGGCTTTGACGTGGTGCACGTGAACCTGACCCGAGGCCTGGAAGCAGGCGGCGCGAGTGGCGAGCACGTAATCAAGCTCAACTACACCTCGCTCCAGCACCCGATCGACCCGGTCGAGCTTCCGGTGCGACTAATGCCGGATAGGGACGCAAAACTCGCACCGGAAGCGGCCGATGGGCCGGTACCGGTGCTGGTTTTGCCGCTGCACGGTCATTTGGCGCCAGCGGCCTGGGCGGCGGCGCAAGCCGCGCCGGGGCTCAGGGTTGGCTATGTCCAGACGGCCGGAGGCGCCTTGCCCGGCTCGCTCAGCCGCGACGTCGCTGAGCTGCGTAAACGCGGCCTGCTCTGCGGTCACATCACGGCGGCGCCGACCTACGGTGGCGAGCACGAGGCAATCTCCGTCGCCGGAGCTCTCGACGCCGCCGCTCGCAAGCTCGAGTGGAAGGCGATCATCGCCGGTCCCGGCCCCGGCATCATCGGCTCCGACAGCCGCCTAGGCCACGGCGGCATCGCAGCCCTCGACACGGCCCACGCCTCCTTGGCGTTGGGCCTGCCCACCTTGCTCTCGCCGCGGCTATCGAGCTCAGACCCCCGCGAGCGCCACCGTCCGGTGAGCCACCACACCGTCACGGTGATGCAGCTATTGCTGGGTGGGGTAGAGGTGCCCGTGCCGTCGAGTGAGCCAGTACCGATCGCAGTGCTAGCCACCGCCGCCGGCTGGCGCCATCGTCTCCACGAAGCTCCGGTAGACCTCAACGGCTACGAAGCTTCCGGCCTGTCCACGCGGACGATGGGCCGCGCCCTCCGGGAGGACCCGCTCTTCTTCGCGGCAGCCCTCGCTTCGGGAAGAGCCCTTGCCGATTCGACTGCGGGTGGCGTGGGCTGAGGGGGGCCGAGAACGGACGCCCTGCGCCCGCCCGCAGGCCCCCCTCAGACCGCGACGGGTCCCGCAGCCGAGCGCACGGTCCCTTGCCAATCAAGGTTTGTCCCGTCCAAGGGAGAACCTCCCGGCTATGGTCGTCGCCGATCCACCGAAAACCGAGTCGCGCTTCGAGGGCCTGGTCCTCGACTTCCTCTCCTACCTGGAGCTGGAGCGAGGCCTCTCGCGCAACACCCTCGACGCCTACCGCACCGACCTGCACCAGTACGGCGAGTACCTCGACGCGCACCACCTCGACGCGCTCGCCGCCGGCCCGGCCGACATCAGCGAGTTCCTCGCCGAGCTGGCAACCGGCAACGGCCGCCCGCCCTGTTCTTCCGCAACCGTCCATCGCAAGGCGGCCTGCCTGCGCTCCTTCTACAAGCAACTGCGCCGCGATGAGCTGATCGGCGACGACCCAACCGCGGCCCTCAGCGCCCCGCGCCGGGCCAGGAAGCTGCCCCAGGTGCTCAACTACGCCGAGGTGCAGAAGCTGCTCGCCTCCCCGCACGGTGACGAGCCGACGACGCTGCGCGACCGGGCGCTGCTGGAGGTGATGTACGCGTGTGGGCTGCGTGCATCGGAGACGATCGGCCTCGAGATGGCCGACATCGACCTGCACGAGGGCTTCCTGCGCGCTCGCGGCAAGGGCGGCAAGGAACGGTTGGTGCCGCTCGGCCGCAAGGCGATCGCCTCGATCTCCTCCTACCTGCGCGGCGGACGGCCAAAGCTGATCGGAGACCGCCACGAGGCGAAGCTCTTCGTCAACTTCCGCGGCGGTCCACTCAGTCGCCAGGGCCTCTACAAAATCGTCCAGCGCAACGCCCGCGAGGCCGGCCTTGCGGGCCAGATGAGCCCCCACACCCTGCGCCACAGCTTCGCCACCCACCTGCTGGCGGGCGGCTGCGACCTGCGCGCCGTCCAGGAGATGCTCGGCCACGCCGACATCTCGACCACCCAGCTCTACACCCACCTCTCCGGCGAGGGCCTAAAGGACGCCTACTTCAAAGCCCACCCCCGCGCCACCGCCAACTAACCGCTGAGTTCGTGTTTCTTCGCGCCATGCGCGACTAAGTGCGAAGTCAGCGTCATGTAGAACTGGCGGATGCCTGAGCTGCCCGAGGTGGAGACCGTTTGCCGGCAGCTCGATCCTGAGCTGACGGGATGCCGGATCGAAGGGCTGGAGGTGCTTGACGAGCGTTGGTGTCGCCCGATGCCGTCGGCCGAGCTGGAGGCAGCGGTCGAGGGAGCGACGATCGAGGGGCTGGGACGGCGTGGGAAGTACCTGCTCCTCGCACTTGACGGCGCGCGGACGCTGGTCATGCACCTGCGGATGACCGGCAACCTGGTTCTAGTCGAGGGCGAGAGCAAGCTCGATCCCTCCGAGGGACGGCGGCTGTACGAGGCCGAGCGCTCCACCTCCGAGCGCCACCTGCGCGCCCGTTTCAGCCTCGACGACGGTCGCGAGGTTTGGTTCACCGATCCGCGGCGCTTCGGCGAGGCCTTCCTGATCGACGACGCGGATCTCGATGCGCGCTTTGTCAAGCTCGGCGTCGAGCCCTTCTCCGACGCCTTTACGCCCGAGGCCTTGGGGCGGATGGCCGCTAACCGCACGGTGCCGCTGAAGTCGTTCCTGCTCGACCAGTCCGGGGTCGCAGGGGTCGGCAACATCTATGCCGACGAGGCGCTCTTCCGCGCGCGCCTGCACCCGCTCTCGCCGGCCGGATCGATGAAGGCCGAGCACCTCGAGGCGCTGCGCGATGCGATCGTCGCGGCGCTGGAAGCGGGAATCGACGGCGGCGGGGCCTCGATCGACGACTACCGGGACGGCCGCGGCGAGAAGGGCACGATGCAGAACGAGTTCCTCGTCCACACTCGCGAGGGCGAGCCCTGCCCGCGCTGCGACGGCACCATCGTCCGCATCGTCGTCTCCGGCCGCTCGACCTACTACTGCCCGAGCTGCCAGGTGCGCCTGCGCCGCCGCCCGCGCAAGCGTCGTCCGGTCCGTCCTTCACCGTAAATCCGGCTATGGCCGGAACGCTGAAGATAGAGGCGGTGGTGCTGCGCAGCATCCGCTACGGCGAGGCCGACCGCATTCTCCACCTTTACTCGAAGACGAAAGGACGGATCGGGGCGATTGCAAAGGGCGCGCGGCGGCCGAAGTCGCGTTTCGGCGGGCGGCTGGAGCCCTTCTTTCGTCTTGACCTGATCCTGCACGAAGGGCGCGGCGAGCTGCTCACGGTGACCAACGTCGCCACCGTCGATGGTTATCCCCGCCTGCGCGCCTCCGGGCCCGCGCTCAACGCAGGCGCCCGCGCCTGCGACGCGGTGCTGCGCCTGCTCGACTCGGCCGAGCCCAACCCGCCCGCCTACAACCTGCTCTGCCGTTACCTGGCGCTACTCGACGATCCCGCCGGGGAGCGGGGTGCGAGCCTCGAAACCGCGCTTTCCTTCCGCCTCAAGCTGGCTCTGGCGGCTGGCTTTTCGCCCGAGCTGGCCTCCTGCGCCCACTGCGGCGAGGCCGAACACCTGAGCGGCTTCTCCGGCGCGGCAGGCGGGGTCGTCTGCGTCAGCTGCGAAGGGGGCGGCTTCCCGCTCTCCGAGGAGGCGCACCGCTTCATGGTCGCGGCGATCGGCAGCCCGCTCGCGGAGGCGCCGCGTGCCGATGAGATGGCACTGCGGCAGGTGGAGAGGGCAGTGCGGGAGACGCTCGAGCACCACGCGCACGTCCAGCTGCGCGCCGCTGCCTGAGGGCGTCTCGCTCGAGCCCCTAGGATCGAGGGATGGATGCGACGGTGACGTTTGAAGATCGGGTGCGCGCTTTGGAGGAGCAATTCCTCGACGCGGCGGCGACTAGGTCTTATCCGGCGAAGCGTCAGGTTGAGGAGCCCGATAGTCCCGTCCGCACGCCGTTTCAGCGCGATCGCGACCGCATCGTCCACACCAAGGCCTTCCGCCGGCTCAAGCACAAGACCCAGGTCTTCGTCGCCCCCGAGGGCGACCATTACCGCACCCGCCTCACCCACACGATCGAGGCCTGCGGGATCGCTCGCACCGTGGCCCGCGCGCTCGGCCTCAACGAGGACCTGACCGAGGCGATCGGACTCGGCCACGACCTCGGTCACCCGCCCTTCGGCCACGCCGGCGAGGAGGCCCTCGATGCCGCCCTTCGCGAGCGCTGCGGCAATGGCTTCAAGCACAACGAGCACTCGCTGCGGGTGGTCGAGGTGCTGGAGCGTGACGGTCGCGGTCTCAACCTGACCGAGCAGGTGCGCGACGGCATCCTCAACCACACCGGCTCGAACAAGCCGGCGACCCTGGAGGGCCGGATCGTCAAGCTGGTCGACCGCGTCGCCTACATCAACCACGACATCGACGACGCCCTGCGGGCGGGAATCCTCAGCGTGGGCGACCTGCCGGCGGCCGAGATCGAGCTACTCGGCGCGACCGGTTCGGCTCGGATCGACACCCTGGTGCGCGACATCGTCGAGCGCTCCCGCGCTGCCGGCGACATCGTGCAAAGCGAGGAGATCGGCGGCGCGATGCTGCGGCTGCGCAAGTTCATGTTTGATCGCGTCTACCTCGGCTCGCTGGCGCGCAGCGAGCACGAGCGGGTCCACCGGATGATGCAGACGCTCTTCGACCACTACATGGAGCGGCCCGGCGAGGCGCCCGAGCTGGAGGCGGGCGCGAGCGAGTGCCAGCGGGTCACTGACTATCTGGCGGGAATGACCGATCGCTACTGCATCGCCAAGTACGCGGAGCTGGCCGAGTGGCGCTGATCTCAACCGAGAGCCTGGAGCGAGTCAAGCAGGCGGTCGACATCGTCGAGGTGATCTCCGCCCACACCGACCTGCGCCGACAGGGCACGCGCTGGGTCGGCCTCTGCCCCTTCCACGAGGAGCGCACCCCGTCCTTCTCGGTCGACGCGGGCGAAAAGCTCTACCACTGCTTCGGCTGTGGGGTCGGCGGCGACACGATCAAGTTCGTCGAGGAGAAGGAGGGGCTCGGCTTCGCCGAGGCGGTGGAGCTGCTCGCCGAGCGCTACGGGGTCGAGCTGGAGCGCGAGCGCGAGGATCCGCAGGCGGAGGCCAAGCGCCAGCGCCGCCGCCGCCTCAGCGAGCTGCTCGACCGCACCGCCGCCTTCTACGCCAGCTACCTCTGGGATTCCGACGAGGCCGGCAAGGCGCGCGCCTACATGGCCGAGCGCGGCCTCGGCGAGGAGGTCCTGCGCGCCTTTGCCGTCGGCTACGCGCCCAGCGCCTGGGACAAAGTGCTGCTGCGCGGCCAGCGGGCCGGCTTCAAGGTCGAGGAGCTGCGCGGGGTCGGCCTGGTCCAGCGCGGGCGGGGCGGGGGAGAGTACGACCGCTTCCGCTCGCGAATCATGTTCCCGATCCGCGACCGCCGCGGCCGCACGCTCGGCTTTGGCGGCAGGGCGATGCGCTCCGATCAGGGCGCCAAGTACGTCAACACCGCCGAGACCGACTTCTTCCACAAGAGCACCATGCTCTACGGCATCGACCTGGCGAAGGCTGCGATCGCCAAGGCCGGCCGCGCGGTTGTGGTCGAGGGCTACACCGACGTGCTCGCCCTGCACCAGGCTGGCGTAGAGGAGGCCGTCTGCGTGATGGGCACCGCGATTACCGAGGAGCAAGTGGCCTCGCTCTCGGGAATGGTCGATGAGGTGGTACTGGCAATGGACGCCGACTCGGCGGGGCAGGAGGCGATGCTGCGGGCGCAGCGGGTGGCCGCGGGTCGCAAGATGCGCCTGCGGGTCGCGGCGATGCCTGCCGGGGAGGATCCAGCCGAGATGCTGGCCGCCGAGGGTGGCGCCGATCGCTTCCGTGCCCTGCTCGACGGCGCGATGGAGCTGACCGCCTTCCAGGTTGGCCTGGTGCTGGAGCGCACCGACACCTCGTCCCCAGCTGAGCGCGATCGCGCCCTCGGCGAGGTCGCGCCGATCCTGGCCGGGCTGGGCGAGGGCGCCAGCCGTGACGACCTGGTGCGCCGGGTGGCCGAGCGCCTCGACCTCGAGCCGGCGATGGTGATGGGGAGGGCTGTGGCGGCACAGCCGCTGAGCGGTGGTACGGGCGAGGCTGCCGGGTCGGGCGGCCGGGGTCCTGCGCCGGCCCCGCAGCGAACCGCGGCGCTGACCTCGCGCGAGCGGCGCGAGCGGGCCCTGCTGGCGATGTGCATCGCTCTGCCGGAGCAGGGCAAGGACTACCTGGAGCGGCTGACTGGCGAGCACCTCTCACCGGGCGGCGCCCGGGCAGCCACCTGGCTGCGCGAGCACCCGGAGGATCCCGCCTCCGACCTTCCCCGCGACGACTCGGAACTGGCCGGCCTGATCGCCGAGCTGGTCATCCTCGCCCACGACGAGCCTGCTTCGCCCGAGTCGATGGAGCTCAACTTCCTCCTGCTCGACCAGCGCCGCATCGAGGCCGAGATAGCCGCCGCTGGTGAGCAGAACGACTACGAGCGCCGCGCCGCCCTCAGCCGCGAGCGCGCCGCCCTGGTCCAGCGCATCGCCCACACCGAGCGCGTCAGCGGCTAGAAGGTTCGACCAAGCGGCCAGCGAATAGTCACTCGTCCTTTATCGGTACAGGAGGAGTCTTATGCAAAACGCTGCCTTGGAAGGTCGAGACGAGTGGGTTCCAGCGCGGCTACTGCCGACGGCCGGGATTCGTAATCAAACAGAGCAGGAGAAGCGAGCGGCATCTGCGCTTCTCGCTGTCATGAGCGCCGTTCCCGATTTTTGCCACGCATTGCTCGCAGGTATGAAGGCCCATAAAGGCAAGATTTCAACCTTTACGGAGCTCCGTTTTAGGGATGAGGAGGAGCGTCTTCATATCCCCGACGGCGCGGTTGTGATCGAGCGAGGCCAGAAGCAGTGGAGCTGCCTGGTTGAGATCAAGACTGACGGGGCGGTCTTGGAAGGTGACCAGGTGTCTCGGTACTTGGATCTCGCACGCGATCACGGATTCGATGGCTTCTTGACGATCTCCAATCAGATATGTGGAGACCCTCAAGGGCTGCCCTATGCGGTTCGTAGGCAAAAACTGCGGAATCTCAACGTCTACCACCTCTCGTGGTGGCATGTACTCACCGAGGCAATAGTGCAGCATCGCTTCAGGGGAATTAGTGATCCTGATCAAGCGTGGATCCTCGGTGAGCTGATCCGCTATTTGGATGATGAAAAGTCAGGTGCAGCTGGTTTTGAGGGAATGGGTCAGGCCTGGGTCCGAGTGCGCGAAAGTGCGCGCAACGGAACGCTTCGTGCCGACGATCCCGAGGCGAAAACGATCAGCGCTCGGTGGGAGCAATTCGTCGAGTACCTATGTCTTCACTTGAGTCAGGAACTTGGAGTTGACGTCAAGCATCTACGGCCCCGCGGAAAGACGGCCGAAGATCAGGTATCCGCGGCCACGCAGTTGCTCGCGAGCGATGGTGTCTTTGCCTCCTCTGTCCAGGTTCCTGACGCAGTGGGTCCGATTGGGATCGAGGCCAATTTGCGAACTCGGCAGGTAACGACGAGCGTCGAAGTCCCATCTCCGAAGGAAGGCAGGCCGAAGACGCGTATCAATTGGCTCTTGCGACAGCTCACAGATGCTCCCGACGATCTGCGCATCGATGTCCACTTCAATCGCGTGCGAGCGACTAGGTCTGAGTTGCTCCGCGACTGCCGTCGATCGCCAGAGCTGCTGTTGCTCAAGGATGATCCGAAGCGCGAGCCGCGGGCTTTCGTCGTGGCGCTGGCCAAGCCAATGGGCAAGAAGGACGGTCGTAAAGAGGGCTCGTTCGTTGCAGAGACCCGACGACAGGCGACGGACTTCTATGGAGATTTGGTTCAAGGGCTGATTGCACCCCGCACTCAGGCCCCCAAGATCCGCGACCCGGAGACCACAGAGTCCGAGCCATCGGCGCCACCGGAGACCGAAAAAAGCGAAGGAACGATCAGGCGAGAGCACGACACCAGCCTTCAGCGTGTCGCGGCGATGTTCGCAATAGGGGATGACAGCTGACGCGGGTTCGTTCTCGCAACCCTCGACGCCGATCCATGTTCCCGGGGCGAGGGTCAGGCGCTAACGGCTCTCGTTAAAGTTGCCGGGCTGCTGCCTTTCTTCGGTGGCGCTAGACATTCCGGGGTAGCTCAATCGGTAGAGCACTCGACTGTTAATCGAGTTGTTGTGGGTTCGAGTCCCACCCCCGGAGCTTTCTTCATGCTGGTGTGCGGCTGCGGGCGAGCTGCTCGACCAGCTCCGCGCCTCGGGCGGCGCCGTCGTTTTCGCGTCCCCAGGTCGCCAGCTCGGCTGCGCGGACGGCGAAGGCGGGGTCGCCGAGCAGGCGGCGGGTGGCCCAGCGAAGCGGCGCCGGTTGGCAGAGGCGCCAGGGAACCGAGAGGCCTGCCTTGGCCCAGGTGACCCGCATCGCGGTCTCGCTCATGTCGCCGATGATCGGGCAGATCAGGACCGGGGTACCGGCGCCGAGCGCGCGGGCGACGGTGCCGTGGCCGCCGTGGGAGATGACCAGGGACGCCGCCGGCATCAGCTGGCTGTAGCTGAGCCAATCGACCAGGATCGCGTTGCTCGGGACCTTGATCGGCACCTGGGGGATGACGCGGTTGGTGGTGGCGACGATACGTACCGGCTCTTCAGCGAGCGCGGCGAGGGCCGTGCGCACGAGGTGATTGCCCGAGTCGTGCGCGGTGCTGGGAGCGACCAGTACCAACGGATCCTCGCCCGGCGGGAGGTCGATCTCCGGGTGCGGTACCTCGAAGGTCATCGGCCCGGTGATCTCGACCCCCGCGGGCCAGTGGCGGGGGTACTCCAGCTGCGGAAAGGTCCCGACCAGGGCCAGATCGGTGCTGATGCCGCCGTGGAAGCGCTCGGTCGGAGGCAGTTCGAGCCGCGCTCGCTGGCGATTGAGGTCGCGGCGGCCGTGCTCGAGGCCGATGTTCAGCGCCCGCTGTCCGGTTCTCCAGACGGCCCGCCCGACCGGCGTGCGCGGCGGCTGCAGGCCGACCGCGAAGAACGGCAGGCCCGGCTCGACCACGGGGTAGATGTGGGGAATCAGGGTGGCGAGCGGAATCCCCGACTTCTCCGCGGCCAAAGCCGGGGCCAGGGTGAGGATGTCGCTGACGACGACGTGGGGCCGCATCTCCTCCAGCAGCGGCAGCAGCGCCCGGGCCGCCTCGGCCGCGTGGTCGCCGTCGGCCGAATCGGGATCGGGCGGCGGGAACATCTGGTATTCCTCGGCGGCTGCGAAGCCGAGTCCGGCTCCCTCGACCGCCTCGCGCCGCTCCTCCCAGGTCTCGAGCACGACCTCGTGGCCCCGCCCGCGCAGCGCCCTGCCCAGGGCGATTGCCGGGAAGACGTGCCCTGGGTCACCGAACGCGGCGACGAGGAAGCGCAGGCCATCACTGCCGCCCGTCGCCGTCATGCCCGCACTACGGCGTATCTAGTCCCTCGCCGGGACGCGTAAAGACGATCTCCGGGACGTGGCAGTTGCGCGAGGTGCGCAGCAGGAAGCGGACCGCCTCGCCGAGGTCCTCGGGCCGGATCATTTCCTCGCCCGGCACCTGGCCCTTGGCGAACTCGGTCATCGGTGTGTCGACGAAGCCCGGCGCCAGCGCCGTGCACTGGATCCCGGCGGCGCCGACCTCGCGATGGGTCGACTGGGTGAAGTTGATCACCGCCGCCTTGGTCGCGGCGTAGATAGAAAGCCATGCCTGGCCGCCCTTGCCGGCGATCGAGGCGGTGTTGACGATCAGCGCCTTGCCGTGCTCGGCGCCCGCCTGCTTGAGCAGAGGCAGTCCCTCGCGCGTGCCGATGATCAGCGCCCGCAGGTTGACCCCGAGCTGCATGTCGAGGTGCTTGGTCTGAATCTCGTCCATCGGCGCGCCGATGCCGACGCCGGCGTTGTTCATCAGCATGTCGAGGCGGCCGTAGGCCTCGCGGTGCTTGGCGAAGACCCCGACGACATCCTCCTCCTCGGTCATGTTGGCGGCGACGCTCTGCACCTCGAGGCCGTCGGCGCGCAGGCCCTCCGCGGCGGCCTCGAGCTTGTCGGGACGCCGCGCCGAGACGGTCAGGGCGTAGCCCTCTTCGCCGAGCACGCGGGCAACCGCCAGCCCGATTCCGCTCGATGCCCCGGTGATTAGTGCCGCTCGCTCCGCCAAGACCCTCTCCTTTTTGCTCGACAGCTTCTGCCGCGGACCCTACCTCGCGTTCGCATGGCGCGCGGGATCGCGCCACTGCCGTGGCATCGCCGTCAATAAGATGCCGCCGATGCGCCTGAGCCAAGCCCTTGCTGCCCTCGCCTGCGTCTTTGCGGTGGCGTTCACGGCCAGCGGTTGTGGCAGCGGATCGGATTCTTCCACCGGATCGTCATCAAGCAGTGCCGAGAGCCGTCCGGCCCCGCCCAAGAGCGAGTTCCCCAGCGCCAAGGGCAAGACCCTGGCCGAGGTGCTCGAAGCCGAAGACGCGACGCCTTCGACGCTGGTGGTCTCGCCCGCGGCCGCGGTCTTTAACAAGGGTGAGAACCGCTACCCGTTCGGCGTCTTCGAGCGCGACCGGACCCAGGTGCCCGACGCTGAAGTGGCGCTCTACTTCGCCAAGGTGCCGACCGCTAAGGGCGCTCAGGCGGGTGGCCCACCGGCGGGAACGACGGACGCCAAAGAGGCCGAAAAGCGCGCCCTCGATCAGCCCGCGATCGGGCCCTTCCCAGCCGCGATCGAAACGCTCCTGACCCAGCCGGCCTTCCGTGCCCAGACGACGACAAGCGATCCCGACGCCGCCTCGGTCGTCTACAAAACCAACGTCAACTTCCCCAGTGACGGCGAGTGGCGGATCGCGGCGCTGGTCAAGCAGGACGGCAAACTGACCGCGACCCTGCTGCCGAGCGCCGAAGTCGGGCGCTTCTCGAGGGTGCCGCAGGTGGGTCAGAAGGCGCCGCTGATCCACACGCCGACCCCTGCCGACGTCGGCGGCGACCTTGCCAAGATCACCACCCGCATCCCCCCGGACACGCAAAACAAGGTTGACTACGCCGATGCTCTCGGCAAGGAACCGATCGTGCTCCTCTTCGCCACGCCGCAGTTCTGCGTCAGCCGCGTCTGCGGCCCGGTCGTCGACGTCGCCGAGCAGCTCAAGCAGCTCTATGGCGACAAGGTGGCGTTCATCCACATGGAGATCTACCAGGACAACGACCCGAACAAGCCGGTGCGACCCCAGGTGCGCGCATTTCACCTGCCGAGCGAGCCGTGGTTGTTCGCGATCGGCCGAAATGGAAAGATCGAAGACGAGATCGACGGCGCGTTCGGCGTCGAAGAACTGACCCGCGTGGTGAAGGGACTGACTGGAGAATGAGTGAGAAGACAAGCTCAAGCCCCGATGCCGAGCTGCTGGCCTCCTTCGCCGAGGAGGCGCGGCGCCGCTGCGACGTGATCGCGGCCGGCTTGGCAACCGAGACGACGGACTTCGAGACGATGCGGATCGAGGCCCACGCCCTCCGCGGCGCCGCCGGCGTAGTCGGCCTGCGCCGCCTCGCCGAGCTGGCCGGCCTGATGGAATCCGACCTCGCCGAAGCAAAGAAGACCGGCACCATCCGCGGGGGCCGCTCGCACCAGATCGCCGACGCCGCCAAGGCCCTGGCCGAGGGCGCTGCCGCGGCCTCCAAGGGCGAGGAAGAGCCCCCCGACGTGGGCCGCTCCTTGGCGCAGCTCTTCAGCGCCTAGCGCTACCCTCCTCAGCCAACGGGGCGGTAGCTCAGCTGGTTAGAGCAGCGGACTCATAATCCGTCGGTCGAAGGTTCGAGTCCTTCCCGCCCCATTAGAAAAGGCCTTTTACAGAGCCAAATAGCTCAGAGATGTTTAGAACGAGGTAGCGAAATTAGTCCCGAATTGGTCCCGAAACGCGCTAGAATTCGGGACCGATGCGACAGCCAGCACCCCGCCCGATCTCCGGTCACGTCTTCAAGCGCAAGGGGAAGCGCGGGGTCGTCTGGTACGCAAAGTTCCGGTTGCCCGACGGGCGGCAGCAGAAGAAGCGACTCGGGCTCGCTTGGACCGAAAAGACCGCGCCGCCCGATGGCTACTTCACGAAAGGCAAGGCCGAGGCGTACCTGGACGAGCTGCTGCGCCAGGTGCGGGATGGCTCTCTGCCCGGACTGGTCCAGACCGGCAAGACCTTCGCTGACGCTGCCGACGAGTGGCTTGCCTACAGCGAGAACGTCCGCGACTGCAAGCCATCCACACTCCGCGACTACCGCAACATGGCCCGCGTCCTCGTCCGCGAGTTCGGCAATCGCAAGATCGAGACGATCACGACCCAGGACATCGACCTCTGGATCAGCGGCTATGGCGGCTCCAACCGGACGCGACAGAAGTACCTCGTCTGCCTTGGCTCGATTTTCAAGCGGGCGATGAAGGTCTACGGCCTGCCGCGCAACCCAGCCGATCTGGTCGAGCGCCCGCGAGTTCGCCGCGCGGCGAAGATCGACGTCTTGCGCCCCGAAGAGGTCTTGGCACTCGTCAGGGCGGCGGAGTCCGATCAGGACGCAGCGATCTTCCATACGGCGGCCTTCGCCGGTTTGCGAATGGGCGAGCTGCTGGCGCTGCGCTGGCGCGACGTGGATTTCACCCGCCGCACAATCCACGTCCGCGAGAACTGGACTCAGGGTGAGACGACGACGCCGAAGGGCGGGACCGAGCGAGCCGTGCCGATGGCCGAGGAGGTCGCTGAACGGCTGGCGCGGCTTGGTCAGCGCCAGCACTTCACCACGGACAACGATCTCGTCTTCTGCACGCCGCGCGGTCAGCATGTCGGCTACAAGTCCTTGAAGGAGCGTTACCGCGCGGCGCTCCGGGCGGCAGACCTGCGCGAGGACTTCCGCTTCCACAACCTCCGCCACACCTTCGGCAGCACCGTGATCCGACACGCCGACTCGCGGGAGGTCATGGAGTGGATGGGGCACGCGGACCTGACGACGACCAGGCGCTACCTCGCTTTCGTTGACCGCGAGGATGCTGCCAAGCGAGTCTCTGAGGCATTCCGCCTGGAGGAGCCGCAACGATCGAAAAGACCGGTGCCCGCTCCGTGATCCTGGCTTATCGCCCGCGCCGCATTCCATAGGTGTTCTCGCCTACCCAGCGCTCTAGTTCCGAGCGCGTGAATCTCAGGCCACGATCACCGATGCGAACGTGGGGTAGCCCCCGAGATCGCACCAGCTCGTAGAGGGTGCTGCGAGGCACGTGGAGGAGCTTGGCGGCTTCGCGAGCGTCGAGGAGCGGTTCGATGAGGTCGGGCTGGTCCATGTCTCTGCCCCTATGTCAAAAGTGAGCGGCGCATCCGTCGGTTTGCCTGCGTTCAACGCAAGCCGTCAGCGCCCCCGCGAGTTGGCGAATCGGTTCGATCGTCATGCCTTCTAGGTCAATCCGAGACCCGGATTTGATCCACCGGTTCCCTCACGCTCTCCCTGTCCAGCGCTGGGGGCCATTGCATCGCTGCGTTGCCTCATGCCTACGTAGTCCAACGAGGGGGATTCTTTGCGCCACCAATTGCCCCCGCCGTCCAGTGCCGGCGGCTTCATCGCCGTGATCGCCTGCGGAGTCTCTGCCTTCGTGTCATGGCCTGTAGGTGCCGTCGCGGCCTGTGCTTGATCCATTTCTTTTCAAGCCGAGCGGCGACGGCTTGCGCCTCCCGGGCGATTTAGGGCGGGGCGAAGGACTAGAAAAGATGATCGGGGCGCTGGCGCGCCCCCGAGAACAAGCAGAAGGCAGTCAGGCAAGACAGCCAGATCATCAGCAAGAGCCATAGACCCAGCTAGTCAGAGCCACAGACAGACCAGCCAGGACCTAGAGCCATAGGAGGCAGGCCAGCCAGCCAGAGAGGCAGGCAGACAGCCTTCTACGGCCAACAGCACCACAGCAACAGCCACAGCCCTCACGCACTATCCAGCCGCCTGACGGCGGATGGATCAACGGCCGCCCGGGCACTCCTCAACTCGCCGGGGCGCGGAGCCGCCGCGCCGGACTTCAGAAGAAGTGGATCAAAAAGACCCCTTTCCGTGACCTATAGGTCATGAGGAAGCAAATCAGTGACGCAAAAGCCCGCCCTGAATGGACAACGAGGGTGGTGCCACCTCTTAACAAAACAGGCGACAGATTCTCGCCACCGCTTGGACAAGGCTTCTGATGCTCAGCATTGGCAAGCTCGGAAAAGGCCAGGAGCGCTATTACCTGGAGAAGGTCGCCGAAGGCGCGGAGGACTACTACTCCGGTGAGGGCGAGGAGGCCGGGCAGTGGCTGGGCGACGCCGCCCGCGAGCTGGGCCTCTCTGGGGAGGTCGAGCCCGACCAGCTCGTGGCGATGCTGACCGGGATGAACCCGGCGAGCGGCGAGCCACTTGGACTGCGAGCAGTCCCCGGTTGTGGCCCGGTGCCCGGATTCGATCTCACCTTCTCCGCACCGAAGTCGGTTTCCCTGGCCTGGGCGCTCGGTGGCAAGGAGGTCTCTCCCGAGGTCAAGGCGGCCCACCAGCGATCGGTTGAAGCCGCCCTCTCCTACATGGAGAGACGGGCCTGCCTGACGAGGCGCAGCACCGGCGACGGCGGCAGGATCTTCGTCAACGGCAATGGCTTCCTCGCCGCCGGCTTCCTTCACCGCTCCTCGCGCAACGGCGATCCGCAGCTGCATACGCATGTGCTGATCGCCAACGCGACCAAGGGACCGGATGGCAAGTGGACCCGGCTCTACCACCCGGCGATCTACGAACACGCCAAGACCGCCGGCTACATCTACGAGGCGCACCTACGCTACGAACTGACCCGCCGCCTCGGCGTCGAGTGGCAGCCGGTTCGCAACGGGATCGCGGAGATCAAGGGCTTCGCCGACGAGTGGCTCAAGACCTTCTCGACCCGCCGCGCAGAAATACTCGAGGCAGCCGGGGCCAACGCCTCCGCCCGCGCCCGCCAGGTGGCGACGCTCGCCACTCGCAGCCTGAAGGAGAAGGGGCTTTTGCCCGAGAGCCTGCGCGAGCGCTGGCACGCCAAAGGCGAGGAGATCGGCTTGGACCACGAGGCCATCGCGGCGACGATGGGCAAGGAGGTCGAGCTTGCCGCCAGGCTGAACATCGAACAGCTTGACCGCCAGGTGACGGCGCACGCTTCGCACTTCGACCGCCGCGACGCGATCCAGGCCGTTGCGGACCTTCTCCCCAACGGTGCCCCCGGCCATGAGGTCGAAAGCGCAGCCGATGCCTTCCTCGCTTCGGCGTCGGTGGTCACCGTGGCCGAGACCGCCAAGGGCATCCGTTACACCACCCAGCGCATCTGGGAGCTGGAGCGCGAAGCCCTGGAGAGGGCGGAGCGGATGAAGGCCGAGCCGCGCGGGGAGGCCGGGGAGCTGATCGCCGGCAGGGTTATCCAAAGCCGTCCCACCCTGAAGCCCGACCAGCGCGAGATGGTCAGCCGCCTGCTTTCCGGGCGCGAAGGAATCGTCGTCGTGATCGGTGAGGCCGGGACCGGCAAGAGCTTCGCCACGGTCGCCGCGGCGGAAGGCTGGGCGCAGGCCGGGTATGAGCTGCAGGTCGCAGCGCCGACCTGGCGGGCGGCCAACGTGCTTCGCGCCGAGGGGCTTGAGGCGACCACCGTCGCCGGGCTGCTCAGGAAGCTTGATCGTGCGGAGGCAGGAGGAAGAGCCGGCCTTTCCTCGCGATCCGTCCTGCTCGTTGACGAGGCGGGGATGGTCGGCTCGGAGAACATGGCCAACCTGATCCGCCATGCCGATGCCGCCGGGGCCAAGCTTGTCCTGGTCGGGGACCCCGAGCAGCTCGGCGCGATCGAGGCGGGCGGCCTGTTCTCTGCGATTGCCGATCGCGGCGAGCCCGTCCACCTGCGTGAAGTGATCCGCCACAACCACGAGCTGGACCGCGACGCGGCGAAGCGCATCCGCGAGGGCGAAGGACGAGAGGCCCTGAGCCTCTACCGATCCGCCGAGCGGGTCACCGTCGCCCCAAGCGCTGAGGAGCGAAGGGAGGTTATGGTCGAGGACTGGTGGCGCTCCTACTCCCAGGGCGAGGACGCGCTGATGGTGGCGAAGCGAAACGTCGAGGTCGAGCGCCTGAACGCGACGGCGCGGGAGCTGGTGCGATCCGAAGGGCGGCTGGGTGCCGAGGAGGTCGAAGTAGGGGAGGCGCGCTTCGCCGCCGGCGATCAGGTCATCACCCGAGTCAACGACCGCGCCAACGAGATCTTCAACCGTGAGCGCTGGAGGGTCGCGGAGGTTGACGCCGAGAGACGAAGCGTGGTCTTGGAAGGCATCGACCAGGCGCGGCGGGTGGAGGTCGGGCCGGACTACCTGGAGCTGACAACCCTGGGAGGTGGGGCACCGGCCCTCCAACACGCCTACGCCGTCACCACCTACTGTGCCCAGGGGACCACCGTGGATAGCGCCTACGTGATGGCCGATCCCTCGATGGACAAGCAGGAGTTCTACGTCGCCACCTCGCGCAGCAGTGGGAAGACCCACATCTATGCGACTCCCGAGATCCAGGCCGAGCGCGACGAGATCGCTCCCAAGCCACCCGAGCGCGATGCCATCGCGCACATCGGCGAAGCCGCCGAGCGCGACCGGGCGCAGACGGCAGCCCACGACGAGGCGCTACGGGGCGAGCTGTCGAAGCTTCCTGCCACAGAGCTTGCCGGCAGACGGCGAAAGCTGCAAAGGGAGGCCAACTTCGAGGCCAGTGCCGAACACCACTACAACCGCCAGGTCGAGGAAGTGCAGGCGCGCCGCAGCGAATACGAGCACGCCGTCGAGCGGTGTGAAGCAATCGAAGCCCTGGGCTGGCGCGAGCGCCGCCAGAAGCTACCCCGCGCGCTTGAAAACGAGGAGCTGCTTCGCCAGCGGCTAAACGAGAACGTCGAGGAGCTGGCTGGGGTGCAGCCGCCCACTGCGGTGGCTCGCCAGGAGCACGAGATCGCAGCGAATCTCCTCGCCAAGCGAGAGGCGCAGATGATCACGGCGCTGGCGATGAAGCCGCCCCCCTACATCGTCAAGGAGCTGGGGGAGAGGCCCTCCGAGCCCTACAGGCGCAAGGACTGGGATCGCGCGGTTCGCCAAGTCGAGGACTACCGCCAAGAGCACGGCATCAGCGACCGGAAAAGCGCTCTTGGCCCCGAGCCGAAGGACGCCGTGGAGCTCGCCTCGCGAAACGCCGCCGAGGCGAGCTTGCGGCGCGCCCAGCGCCACCTTGGACTGGAGCGCGAGCTAGGGAGATCGAGGGAGCTGGGGAGGGGGATCGAACGCAGCATCGGCATCGGCAGGTAAGTCCCCCGACCCTCGCCATTGAAGCACCGCGCTCGCGCCGGTCAACCCCCTGCGGGGGCCGGGCGCTTTGCGCCCTTGACAGTCGCTCTCGCGGTGCTGTTTTGCGGGTAGGTCGGGAAGCAGGGCCGATCTCCAGTACCCGAGCGCCTCCTGGGCTTCGAGACCGGCCCTGCCGCGCGCGCCTACTTCAGCTTCAAAACTTGCAGCAATGGCACGACCGAATCCACGGACGTGATCTTCATCTCTCCTCACCCCCTCCCGCTCGTCAGCGCCCGGCTAGTTGCCGGGGCGGGAAGGAAAGGGTAAGAAATCCTGAGCGCTCAGAATTTCATGGAGCTAGAACGCCTATGCTCCAGCACGACTGAATGACGGCAACAGACCTGATCGGAGGGATGGACGGTTGAAGCAGGGCGAGCGCGACCCCGGGCGAAGGCCAATCAAACAGCGGACACGGCAGCCGGATGATGCGCCGCCGTTCGCCGTTGGTCACTACGTGCGACTAGAAGCTCTAACGATCCTGCACGAGGGAGAGTTCACGGCCGGAGAGATAGCCGACATGCTCGGCGAGGACATAAAGAACGTCACCTACCACCTAGGCGAGCTCTACGAGGCCGGCTGCGTTGAATTTGCGGGCCACACGATGGAGGGCAACTTCCGGAAGCCGATCTACCGAGCTGTTGCTCGGGCCTTCGTAAGCGACGAGGCGTATCGCGCAATGTCAGTCGATGAACGTCACGATGCCAATAGCGCGGTAGTTCAATGGATTCTTGCCGAGTGCCTTTCGTCGTATCGGAACAAGAAGATGGACACCGACGAAGACGTGTGCTTGATGACCGACGAACCGGACCTCGACGGAGAGGGCAGAGGGGAACTTCGACAGTTCTTCACCACAGCTTGGAGCGGTAAACCTGAGGATGCGCTTGATGCTTTGAAGAGTGTTCAGGAGATCGCAGGCAGGGCGAAGAATCGAATGGCTAAGTCGGGGGAGAACGGCACCACAATGTTTGTGGCGTTGCTGGCCTTCGAGCGTGGGCGTTCAGGAAGACCAGTTGGCGGCGTCTTCAACTCAGGGAAAACTGATCGGTAACGAACTTCGGGTTGCAGGACGTGTACTGAGGTGAAACCCTGCGCCACTCTGAACCGGAATGCCACGCGGGTCGTCACCGCAGTGGGTTCTGGTTTAGCGCCCCGGGCGACTGACACGTCCGGGGTTTCATCTTCTAATCGTCAACATCTCCAGTCACTTGTTAAGACAACCCACTTCCACTCAGCGGAATCGCGTCGCCGCCACTTCCCGAAGTCGGCGGCGGCGCGTGTCTGCGCCACTCTGCTTGCTCGATGGACGACGAGTGAAGGCGACCGGGAGGAGCGGGCGCACCCTAGGCCGGGCTGCGCCCGCTCCCCTCATCGTCAATCAGACCAAGCTGGCAATCATCGCCGTCATGCAGCAGCTCGACAGCCCAGTGACATCCATCGAACTTCAGAAGATTTGGGCGGAACACAAGGCTCTAGAGAGTTTCGAGTACCACCTCTCCACCCTCGTGAAGGCAAGAGTCGTGGAGATGGTCTTCGGTGGTCCAGAACTTCATTTTCGCCTTGTGAGAGGGGCATAACCATCTGTTAGGGAGCGGTGCCGATAGCGCTTGCGCTTGATACCAGGCGCGAAGAGCCCGTGGGGCTTTGCAGGGACTACGACAACACAAAGGGGAGGAACGTTTCGTGAAGGGGATCAGGCTTGTTGGGGCAGTCTTGACTATGTTGCTGCTGCTTGGCTCGGGTATCGCGTTCGCCCAGGGAGACGAGCCGGAGGGAGCCGAAGGCAGCTCCGCGCTGAGCGTTGCCCCCCAGGCCGAACCGGGTCCAGAAGTCGTCCGCGACCGTACGGCCACCTCCCAGACGTTTCTTCTACCTAACGGCGCGCTGCAGACTCGCATCTACCAAAGCCCAATCAACTACGAAGACTCGAATGGGCAGTGGAAGCCGATCGAGGACGATCTCGAAGAATCGGCGGACGGCGGGCTCACCAACGGCGCCAATAGCTTCGACGTCAGCCTTCCCGAACAGCTCGGGGCGGAACCCGTGCGGCTCTCAACCAACGACGACCAATGGGTCTCCTACAGACTGCTTGGCCCAACGGCATCGCTGGACAGCGTCGACGGAAGCCACGCCTCCTATGAATCGCAGGCAGGCGTCAACTTCGATCTCAAGAGCCTCAGCACCGGCATCAAGGAGACGATAAGCCTCACCGACGCTTCCCAGCCCAGCAGTTTCGACTTCGAACTCGACGCCTCCGATGGCTTGACGCCCAAGGCGGCCGAGGATGGCTCGCTTGGGGTCCGCGACCAGGACGGCAAGCTCGTCGCGGTGTTGCCGGCGCCCGTGGTTTCAGACAATGCACCCGGCAGTAGTCCCAACTCCGGTGCGGTCTCCTATTCGCTATCTGAAGCAAGCGAGGGCAAGTGGCACCTCACCGTAGCCGTCGACAAAGGGTGGCTCGAAGCCCATGACAGGGCCTGGCCCGTGACGATCGACCCTTCCGTCTTGATCCCGACCGACTACGTTGACTGCGCGATCGGCAATCTCCCTGCGCCCAACGGGTACGGGACCTGCGGTTGGAAATCTGGTGTGACGACGCAACCCGTCGAATACAGCCCGAAAGAAGGCTCCACCGCCCACACGCTGCTCACCTTCGATCTCTCCGCTATCCCCGCGGGTGTCTCGATCAACAATGCGATCGTTGGCCTCTACGCTCCATCTGCCGCCGAAAACACGCCTGCTCTAGAAATGCTTGGCCTGACCAGCACGTGGAGCGGTGGCCTCGGAACCGACTGGACGCGCGCGTCCAATTTCTTTGGCGAAGTGCTCTGGGCTAAACCTGGCGGGGATTACAGCACGGCAAACAAGGCGGAAGTCAAAACCAGCGAACGCGGCTCCCAGGCGGGCTGGTGGAACTTCTCTTCCTCGTCCCTCACGGATCTGGTCTCAGGATGGTTTACCAAAGCAATCCCCAACAACGGCGTGTTGGTCAAGCAATCCGATGAGACCAAAACTGAATGCGAAGCGGGCAAATGCAACCGGCGCTTCGTAGCCTTTACCTCTGGCGGCTCTACAGGGAAAGTCGTAAATGCACCACGTCTTGAAGTGATCTATTACCCGAAAGCGCCGGCCACCAGCAAAATCGTCTCCCCTGGCGAAGGGACCGTCTCCGCCAACCGTCTCAAGCTGAAGTCTAAGTGGGTCGAACCCGGCGTCCAGGGCATCACCTTCCAGTACAAGTCAAAAGCCTCGCAGCATTTCGAAGACATTCCTTCGAAATTGGTTGATAACGCCGAAGGGGAAGAAGTGACCTGGCCGATGGCAGTCTCGGGCTTTGAAAACGAACCGCTCTACTTTGAAGCCGGTCACGCCAACAGCGAACTGACCGAAAAAGGCGGTGACGTGGAGATCAGGGCGATCTACACGGGTCCGAAAGGTATCGAAGGCTTCAGCGAAGCCGCGAAAGCAAAAATCGACCCGGAAAAAGGCGGTCCCAACGACGCGACCGCTCAGGTCGGACCCGGCACGGTCGACCTGCTTACCGGTGATTACACCGTCAGTCAGACCGACGTATCCATACCCGGCGTGACCGCAGGTCTGGAATTTGCCCGCAGTCACAGCTCACGAGCTCCAGGAGTTCTTGAAGACAAAACCGTGCTCGGGCGCGGTTGGAAGCCAGCGGTTCCGGTCGAAGTTGCGGGCGGAGCCGAATGGCGAAGCGTCCGTGAAGTATTCGCATCGGCCGAAGAACGAGAAGAAGGGCTCGAAAACTACGCGCTAGTCACCGATCTCCAGGGTAACGAAATCCCGTTCGAAATAGTAGGGGGAGCATATGTTGCTCCACCAGAAGCAACCGGCTGGGTGCTTGCACATACCTCCGGGAGCGCGACCTTCACACTGAGCGACCCCGCTGGCAACGTGACGACATTCGAAAGCACTGGTGGAGGTGCCGAATACCTGCCGGTAAGGATTTCGATGACGGGTGAATCGACCAACTCAGTAAAAATGGAATACGACCTCGTCAACGGCAATCGGCGGCTCAGTAGGATTTTCGCACCGCCTCCGGGCTACACCTGTACGCCGGAAAACATCAACACGATGATCGGCTGCCGCAGTCTCCTCTTCACCTATCAGCCTGCCTCGACCTGGGGCGCACCGGCCTCCTACCAGGATCGCCTTGCGAAGATCACTTACTACGGCCCAACCGGCGCGGAAACCATGTCGAGCTGGGAAGTTGCCAAATATAAATATGACTCCGCAGGCCGGCTGATCGCCGAGTCAGACCCTCGCATATCGCCTACCTTGGAAGAAACCTATACCTATGTCGGTTCCGGGGAAACTCCGCAAGGCGGCCAGATCAAAACGATAACTCCACCTGGGCAGGAACCGTGGACGATCGACTACAGCGCCTTGAAAGGCGAGCTGCCAAATGCCGGTCGCCTAAAGAGTGTCAAACGGGCGAGCCTCGTAAGCAGCCCCACGATTGCCCAGACGACCATTGCCTATGGCGTACCGGTTTGCTGCGGCAGCGGCGCGCCCTACGGTGCCGGGTCGACCAGCGTAAGCCAATGGGTGAGTCAGTGGGGTCAGCTGGACATTCCCACCGATGCGACTGCAATCTTCCCGCCCGACGAAATTCCAGGCGCCCCACCAAGCTCCTACGCGCACGCCACCGTCTACTACATGGACGCAGAAGGCCAGCAGGTCAACGTGGCGAAGCCTTCCGCCCCAGGGACATCAATGCCCTCGATAACGACCTCGGAAACCGACGAATTCGGCAATATGGTCCGCGAACTAACCGCCCAAAACCGCATCCGGGCACTGGAAGCGGGCTCTGGATCGGTAGTCCGGTCGCACGAACTTGAGACCAAGCGCGAATTCAATGTCGATGGCACTCAGCTACAGCAGGAATGGGGGCCGATGCATCTGGTCCGCATCCAAGAATCGGGCACCACCAAACAGGCCCAACTGCACAAGACTGTCCAATACGAAGACGCGAAAGAAGGTTGGCCTGGAACCGGACCCAACCCCCATTTGCCCACTCGCGTCACAACCGGAGCGAAAATCCCCAAACAGGGTGTTGACGCAGACCAGCGTGTTGTCGAAACGAAATACGACTGGAACCTGCGCAAGCCGACTGAAACGATTGTCGACCCAGGCGGCCTGGAACTTCGTACGCGAACGGCCTACAACTCCTCGGGACTGGTAACCGAACGCAGCCTGCCGGCGAAACCGGGAGGAGGCGACGCGCACACGATCAAGACTCAGTACTACATCTCCACCGAAGCCGGCGAATGCGGGCCTAAAACGATTCTTAGCCCCGGGGGATTTGCGGGCCTGCCCTGCAAGACATACGCGGCGACACAGCCCGCAGGCAGCCTACCCGAACTGCTGGTAACCAAATACCGCGCCTACAACCAACTTGGACAGTCAACCGAAGTGGTCGAAAGCCCAGGCGGCGGCAGCTCAAACGTGCGCAAAAAGGCTACGACCTACGATGCGGCAGGCCGCGAAATCACCACCAAGATCGAAGGAGGCAACACAGCGGGCGCCGCGGCCCTGCCTGCCACCCAGACCGTCTACAACACAGAAACTGGACTCCCCGTAGAACAGAAATTGGTCTGCGAAAGTGAATGCAGTGGTGGTAATGGCTTCACCTACTCGTCTTCCTTCGGTTCGTCGGGCACCGAAGGGGGCAAATTCAACCACCCCGCAGATGTCGCGGTCGACGGCAGCGGCAGCCTCTGGGTTGTCGACAAGGCCAACAATCGCGTCGAGCAGTTCAACGAAAAAGGCGAATTCATCAAAGCGGTCGGCTCGCTGGGTTCGACCGGAGGAAAACTGAACTCGCCCTCGGGAGTGGCGATCGACCCGTTTGGCGACATCGACGTGACCGACACCGGCAACAACCGCGTTGTGCGCTTCCACGCAGACGGCACGTTCGACTCGGTCGTCGGCGCCAACGTCAACAAAACCAAGGTCGAAAGCGGCGGCACGCTGGCTGAAAAGAATCACTGCACCGCCTCCTCGGGCGACGTTTGTCAGGCCGGCACCGCAGGGAGCGCCGATGGACTGATGAGCGAACCAATTGGGATCATTACCACCGGGGCCGGAAACTTCTTCGTCGTCGAGAAGGCCAACAACCGCGTCGAGAAGTTCAATACGAATGGCGAAATGGTGGTGAAATTCGGCTCCTTGGGAAGCGAAGGCGGCAAATTGAAAGAACCGACAGCGATCGTCAAGGCGCCCGATGGTTCTTTTTGGGTGGCGGATACCGGCAACAACCGCATCGAGGAGTGGGACTCCTCTCACATGTTCGTCCGCGTGGTCGGCAAAGAAGGCTCTGGCAACGGCGAATTCAAACATCCGAATGGGATCGAGTCCGACTCAAGCGGCAACATCTTCGTCGTCGATCAGGGCAACCAGCGGGTTCAGGAGTTCAACACGACGGGCGGGTTCCTTACGAGCTTCGGGGCCACTGCGCCCGGTCCCGGCCAGTTCAGCTTCAGCGATCCGGTTGGCATCGCCGTAAACGGCAAAGGAAAGGTCTGGGCCACAGATCCGGGCCACAACCAGATCCAAGCGTGGGTACCGACGCCGCCCTTTGACACTCAGGCGGTCGTGACCGCTTACGACAAACTTGGCCGGCCCGAAAAATACACCGACGCCGATGGCAATACCTCGGAAACGACCTACGATCTCCTGGGGAGAACAGTCAAAATCACCGACGGTAAGGGCATCCAGACCTTCGGCTACGACGCCAACTCGGGTCTGCTGACGAAACTCGCAGACTCCGCAGCGGGCACCTTCACGGCTGCCTACAACGCCGACGGCAGTCTGACCGAAAGAGGCCTGCCTGACGGGCTAGTCGCCAAAACGACCTATGACGAAACCGGAGCTCCGATCAAACTCAGCTACACGAAGACCAGCTGCTCCGAAAAATGCACTTGGCTGGAAGAAAGCAATGAACGCTCTGTCTACGGCCAGATCCTTTCGCAGAAAAGCCTGGCCTCAAGTCAGCAGTATTCCTACGACAAAGCCGGCAGGTTGACGCTTACCAAGGACACGCCTACGGGTGGAGGCTGCACGACGCGCGCCTACGGCTACGAAGGCGAAGCTGGCAAGGACTTCAACCGGACCAGCCTGACCACGCGCGTTTCCGTCGGCGCCTGTGTGGAATCGGGCGGAACCCCGCAGACTTATAGCTATGACGCTGCAGACCGGTTGACCGACTCGGGGATCGTCTACGACAGCTTCGGACGGATCACCAGCCTGCCGGCTAAAGACGCCGGAGGAAGCGCGCTGGCTACCACCTTCTACGGCAACGAAATGCTCGCCAGTCAGTCACAGGGCGGACTGACGAATAGCTACCAACTCGACGCCACCGGAAGGGTGCGCCAGATAGTTCAGAGCGGAAGCAAAGAAGGCACCGAAGTTCTCCACTACGCAATGTCCTCCGACTCCACAGCCTGGACCGAACGTGGCTCGGCATGGACGCGGAATATCGGCGGCATTGGAGGCGAACTCGCCGCGATCCAGCCGAGCACGGGAGAAACCAGCCTTCAGCTGACAAGCCTGCACGGGGACATCATCGCCACGGCAAGCCTCAGCTCTACGGCCAAAGAACCGACTGCAAAATTTGAATTCAACGAGTTCGGCAATCCCAAACAAGGAAGCGCTGGCCGATTCGGTTGGCTTGGCGGCAAGCAGCGCCGAAGCGAACTTCCTTCGGGAGTGATCCAGATGGGGGTTCGTAGCTATGTGCCGGCACTGGGACGGTTCATAACCAGAGATCCGGTGCCGGGGGGGTCGGCAAACGCGTATGACTACGTCAACCAGGACCCTGTTAATGCCTTTGACTTGAGCGGCGAATGGGTAAATCCTTTGCGTAGCATCCTGCGTGCCATCCATCACGCGAACAAAAATAAACCTCGTCTTTTGCCGATCGTCCTACGTGGCCATACCCGTAACACGGGAAGCATCCTTGATAAGGCAGCAAACGTTGTTTCAAACTGGACCGCGCCTGTTCGACATTGGACCGCAGATAAGGCTCGGGAAATTGGAAGCGCAGTTGGCGGCGCTGTCTCTTCGATTGATTGCAAAGCAGTGGGACTCTCGTTGGCGGGCGCAGGGGTCGTGACAGGAGCTGCAGGAATAGCGACGGTCTGGATTCCTGGGGTAGGCGAGACGCTGCTCCTATGGTCGGGAGGCTTCGACCTAGCGGGAGTTGCCGCTGACATGGCCCATGAGAAAGGGGTATGCTGACTACTCAAATGTTGGTGCCTGGGAGGCACAATTGAGCTCCACTTACCTTCCCATCGCCGTGGGAGCGATCCTGGGTGCCGCTGGAAGCGTTTGGTTCATTCTCCGGTCCCATGCGTTCTCGGCCGAGAAGCAGGGCGGGCAAGCGTTGGCTGATAGTCGTCGCCGCATCGCACTTCGAAGCGTTGTAAGCATCTACGCCACAATCGCATGGATATGCCTAGCGATTGCTATTGCCACTGGGAATACGGCATTCATTGTCCTGTGCGGAGCAATTGTCGTTGTTGCGAGCATTGGTCTGGTGCGCGTATGGTTGCGCGCGCCTAGATAGTTGAAGAACTTTCGAGGGGTACGGTCTCCTTGCGATTAAGGCGGAGCCCCTGGCCTGTCCTCTGATTCAACCCAAGAGGAGGGTTCGCTTTCGCCCCCGACCTACCAGCAAAGCCAGCGCCGCGAGAGCGGTGCTTCAATCGCCGGGGTCGGGTGCTTAGCGACCGATCCGAAAGCCTCGTTCGATGCTCCTCATCCTCTGCTTGGTAGCTAGCTGTCCTGCCCACGGACGTTGTGAACGCGACTGATCGGCGGCCGGCCGCCAACTGAGCTGTGGGGCCTGGTCTCGTTGTAGTGCTCGAGCCAGTGTGGCAAAGCCCTGTTTCGATGGCGATGGGAGCGGTAGGCCATCCCGTAGGCCCACTCCCGCGCCAACGTCTGGTGGAAGCGCTCGACCTTGCCGTTGGTCTGGGGCCGGTAGGGCTTGGTGGTGATGTGCTTGATCTCCTTGGAGACGAGCAGCTCGCGCAGCGAGCGGTTCTTGACATAGGAGAAGGCGTTGTCGGTCATCAGTCGCCTGGTGGTGATCCCGTGCGAGCCGAAGAACTCCAAAGCTCGTTCGACGAAGGCGGTGACGGTGGCGGCCCGCTCGTCGGGATGCAGCTCGACGTAGGCCAGGCGCGAATGGTCGTCGACGATCGCGTGGCAGAAGTCGAAACCGACGCGGGTGGCCGGGTCCATCCACTTGCGCGAGCGTTGCGAGCGATCCCCGGTGACCGCGTGCCCGGGGCGCTCAAAGCGCGCATAGCGCGAGGTGTCCATGTGTAGGAGATCTCCAGGGCAGGGCCACTCATAGCGGCGGGCCTCCTCCCGGGGCGCCCGCGCAGGACGCGAGATGCCATGGCGGGCGAGGACCTTCCAGACGGTCGAGTGGCGGCGCCCGACCTTGCCGGCCACCAGGCGCGGTCCCCAGCCGGTGCGCCGACGCCACTCGCAGATCCGCTCCTGGGTATCGCTATCGAGCAGCCGCGGGCTGCGGTGGGGACGAGAGGAGCGATCGAGCAGCCAGCGTCCCGATTGCACCTCCTCAGTGCTGGCATCAAGACGTCGATGCCACCAGCGGTGGGCTGTGGCGGGCGCGACACAGAAGGCGGCAGCTGCCGCCTTCTGTGTCATCCCCGACTCAATCGCTTGCACCAACGCGAGCCGTCCCGCCGGTCCGAGAACGGCGTTAGCGTGAACCTTCATCCGGGTCCTCCTTGGGGTCGTGAGCTTCGACACCCACAGCCTCTTGGCGGGCCCGGATGGCCTCTCTAGCGGTTCACAACGTGTGTGGGCGGGTCAGCTAGCTGCTATTCACGGCCTAGCCTGCGCTGTATCTCGGCAAGCCTTCGCCGTGCCGCATCGCGAACCGCTCGCGCTACTGCGTGCCGGCCATCGGAATCGGACCGAACAATTGATACGAGAGCAAGCTCTTGTATTAGTTGCTGGGCCGTTTTCGGCTGGCCGAGCTTCGGTGAAGCCTTGCCGGTCGGAAGGGCAGATGCAGGCGCTCGACGTGAGAACCTTGCCACTTCCCTTGCCACCCTGGGCGATTTTGGCGGAGTTGCGGCGCGAGGAAGGGCTACTTTCCGCTTTGCGCTGCGATGCCGGAGGAGGGACTCGAACCCCCGACACGCGGATTATGATTCCGCCCGCTGACCTCTGGCGGGTTCGGGCTATTACGGGTTCCCTGCTCTATGCGCCTATTCAGGTCTCGCAGCCGGGTCGCGGTTTCGGGGCTGGATCCGTGGGTCTCGCTGGCATTCTGCTGGCACCCCGCGAACGATAGGCTCGCGTCCGCTTGGCTACGGAGACAACCAATCCTGACGGGCTGAGAGTGGTCAAGGCCCAGATCTCTGGCTGGCGGCTCAAACAGGAGGAGCAGGTCCTATTTGCGCAAGCGGGTGATCTCCCCAACTGGAAGCTCGCGGATAAGACCAGGCGGATGCTCATCGACTTCTGTGCCCACTTCTCCGATTCACTTCCTGTGCTCGAGGGAGTCTCGGTTGAGAAAGTCGAGCCAGACATTGCGCGGAAGTGGGCCGTGGTCGCGGCTGCCGGGATCGTCGTCCGGTCTGTCGGTAGTGCGATGGCGCTTGTTGCCTGCGGCTATCTCCCAGAGACCGGCGGCCCGGTCCGAAGGACGATTGAGGCCAAGCTGAACGGCCTGGCCATTCTTGAAGATCTGACCGGCCAATACGCCTTGCGCTACCTTCAGGGCAGGCCGCGTGGCCTCTCGAAGCTCGCCAAGAAGTACGAATCCGCCGAGGACGTAAGGCTGCTGTCGATTCTCGCGCACGCTGACGCTAGGGGGCTGGCCTTGCTCTCCGACGAACCCAGGAGCATCTACTCGCACGAGGCTGGCGAAACTACAGTCAGTCTCGTCCCCCACCGAGAGGTAGCCCAGGCACACGACGTCCTCTACGTTATGGCCTACGAGTGCGGGGGCATGTGCGCCGCGCTCGCAGAGGTTTTTGGCGTTGCTTTCGAGATTCCGCCCTGGGTCAACGGCGAGCTTCTGCGTCTACGCGACGTCCTGAAGGAGACGCGTGTGCGGAGCAGGTGACTGAGCGGCAGCCGACGCGATTGACTGAGGGGAGAAACGCCAGTCATAGACGGAGTGGGAGGCGACCGGCTCCGACGCGCACCGAGTCCCCGTATCGTCCGCTCGCCGTCGGCCATCAGGCCTTCACCGACCCCGACAACAACGCCGGCGAGGCGGGTCGCCACATACTCGACTAGACCACAAGCTGCGGCGTTGGCAGCCGTTGCGCAGCCGCACCGGTGGCTATCCTCTCGGCATGGCAACGAAGGACCCGACTCCGCTTAGCTGGACCGCGGCGTTCATCGAAAGTGACGGCGATCGCCCGCTGGCCCAACTGGTCAGTGAATCGACGCTGAGCGTCTGGCGGGAACCCGACTACGCCCTCTCCCAGCTTGGGAGCTATTACCCGGACTGGTACCCGCGGACGGTGGCGAAGCTCGTCGTCCCCGGCGACCTCTACGCCGCGGCGGTGGAGAAGGAAGGGACGATCGGCTGGGCGCTCACCGAGGCTCTCGACGGCAACCTCAACGAATGGCGCCTCGAGGCCGGGCCGGGCCGCGATTGGAGCAACCAGGGCGCCAGCGTGCCTTACCTCTGGCGCGGGATGCGCTTCCGCTCGAAAACCGAGCGCCGGATCGCCGCAGCCCTCGAGCGAGCAAACGTCGCCTTCTTCCCGAACGGGCGGGGTCGTCTCGGCACCGCCCCCGACTTCCGGGAAACCCGCGAGCCCGACTTCCTGGTGGTGGTCGACGGCAAGCTCGGCATCCTTGAGGTCGACGGCGACGACTACCACCCGCCCGAGCGCGCCGCCGAGGATCACAGCCGCGATCGCGCCTTCCGCCGCCACGGCATCCGTGTTATCGAGCGCTTCTCGGCGACCGAGTGCTGGGGCGCCCCCGACCAGGTCGTCGCCGAGTTCCTGCAATTGCTCCGCCTCAACGGCTGAGAGGCCGCCGGTGGCGATCACCGTCCACACGCGGAAGGTCCTGTGGGCGCTCTCCAACAACCAATGCGCCCGCTGCGAGGCGGTCCTGGTCCGCGCTCCCGAAGCCGACGGCGACGTCCACGCGATCGTCGGCCAGGAGTGCCACATCGTCGCCCGCTCGATCGCCGGCCCTCGCGGCGAAGTCGAGTCGCGCGGTGACGTTGACGGGATCGACAACCTGGTCTTGCTCTGCGCGAACTGCCACGCGGTCGTCGACAACCAGCCGGAGAAGTGGACGCCGGATGCGCTCCGCGCCCTCAAGCGCGACCACGAACAGAAGGTGAGCCGGGCGACCGCCAAGCCCTCGTCGCCGTTCTCTTTCGAGATACGCGGCCGCGAGAAGCCGATCACGATCAACCGGATCACGACCGGCGACGAGTTCCTCTCCCTGCTCGGCCGCGGCTACAGCCGGATGCATGAAACACCGGACGGCATGACGTCGATTCAGCGCGAGAAGGTCGGTGCGTTTCTCGACAACGCGTTCGACTGGGCCGAAGCCCTCGACGTGATGGGCGCCTCCGCCGAACTCGAAGCCGGCGGCCAACTCCAAGAGGAACTCGACGACCTCGCCAGCGAGGGGATCCTTGTCTACGGAGCGCTGCGCATTCTCTCCTGCCGGGCCGCCAGCGAGGAATCCGACACGCCCTGGCCTGAGGCCGCGATCCGCGTCGTCCACGAACACGAAGCCCGGGAATCCGTGACAGAGGCCGCCTAGTCGGGGACCTCCGTCGCGCCGCCGCAACGGCGGCTACCTTCGATCGGCTCATGATCGAAGCCATCCTCGTCACTGTGATCGCCGCCCTGATCGTCGCCGCGATCGTCGGCTCCGTCCGCTGGCTGAGCGTGAAGGACAACCGGACCACGTTCCGCCAGGCGACCTGCCGCCACGACTGGAAGCCATTCGACGAGCAGGACCCGGCCAGCGGGCTCGTGGTCCTCCGTCTCGCCGAGGAGGAATGTCAGAAGTGCGGTAAGCAGCGATGAGCGCCCAGGAGGTCATAGAGAGCGCCGTCGCCATCGGCACGCTCGTCCTTGCCCTCGTCACCTGGCGTATGGCCGTCGCCACCCGCCAGGTCGCCGAGACCTCCCAGGAGCAGCTCGAGCTACTTCGGCGGCAGACCTCCGCCGCTGAGGCAGCGACGGCGTTCACCGAGCGTCAGACCGTCGCCACCGAGGCGGTGAGCTCCGCGACCGAGCGGCAGGCCGCGGCGACGGCGAAGCCGCGCCTGATGATCGACCGGGTCGAGGGCGAACAGATCGTTGGAGGCAGCGACCTCCCGGCCAGGTGGACGGTCATGCTCCGCAACGTCGGCCAGGCCACGGCGACCGTCGTCGAGGCGCGGGTCAACCTGGCGCCGCAGCCGATCACCCTCGAGCCGATCCCGAACACGCCGATCGAGCCGAACCAGCAGCGCCTCTTCGACGGCGAGACTTCGGCCCAGGTCCTCGAGGAGGGCGACGCCGGCCGACTCCCGTTCGAGTTGAGCATCACCTACTCCGGCCCCACCGGCTACCGGGAGAACATGCAGGCGACGCTCCGAGGCAAGGGCGATCGGTGGATTGTGATCGACGGCGAGCGCCATAAGGACGCTGGCCCGCCGCCGCGTAACCCACCGCCGCCGTAGCCCCCCGGGGGGTGTGTCGGCGGCGATCGGTTGTTGGTGCAGGCCAATCTTGGTGCGCTCAAGTGAAGTTCATTTCCCCGCGAGGACCGGCCGAGTGCGGGTTCTCGCGGTTTGGAGCGGAATGGGCGCGGGTCGTGATTTTGGCCACCGAAAACTTGGTCCCGAAATTGGTCCCCGACTCCACCGAACTCAGTCGAACTCCTTGGACGTGATCTGCTCCATCAGGCCAGATTCGCCTCTATAGACAGCTTCCGGCGCGACTCATATTCCGTGGAGCGCAGGTTCGAGTCCTGCCCGCCCCATAGGACGAACCGATGCCGCTTTTCGCGCAAAGCAGAAGCGGGATCTGATTGCTCGATCGACCGAACTGGCGCCCTCTTCGCATTACCAACCCTGCAATAAATCGCTGTATCCGCCTTCTCGTCGAGGCGATTACAGGATCTCGACAGCATGAGATGACGTTCGAAGTCGATACATGTGGACAACTAGCTTGCGTTCCTGCGATCGAGATATAGGATCACACCATGGGTTTGGGAAGCGCTAGACACGAACTAGGACTTGTTGGTTTCCTCGTTGCGCTTGCGGTGTGCTTTTTTGTTATTCCGGTCTCCGCCCTTGCGGCCCCACCGTCGGTGACGATCGGTACGCGAACGCCGGTGCTTGAAGAAGCGGAAGGCGGCGCATCGAAGATCGCCCTCACCTTCCTCAACCTCACCGATGGCCAAGCTGAGCTGAGCGCAAAGCCGCAGCAGCGAACCGCCTGCGTGCTGGCGCTGGACAAGACAAAACTGGAACCCGCCGAAAGCACCGCTGTCACGGTCTCAATCCCGGGCGCGTGCAAAGCCAATGAAGGACTGGCGATCAACGTCACCGCGATGGCCGGCTCGACCCTGCTGGCCAGCTTCGAAGTTGTCCCAGAAGTGAAACCGGTGAAGGAACCAAAGTGGGGCAACCTGTGGGCTTTCGTGATCGCCTGGGTCGTAATCCTCGTGCTGTTGGCGCTCTTCTTTTGGAAGGGCTGGAAGCCCGCCGAGGGAGCGACACGCAGCCCATTTCAGCGGCTCTACCTAGACGTAACCTGGAAATTCAACGACAACTGGGCGACCAATGTGAGCGCGGTCGGCGCGATCCTGACCGGAGTGTTTGGCGCCACAACCGCCAAAGCGTTCCTCGGTTCCGATGCCGAATCGGCGGTCGCCCTTGCCACCGTCGGCGCCGCCATCGCCCTCGCGTTTGTCGCGGCCGGACCGGTAATTGCGCTCGCGACCAAGACATTCAAGGTGGTGCCGGTGGTAAAGGACGGCAAGCCAGTCATGAAAGACGGTAAACCGGTGGAGGAACGATGGGACTCCTTCACCGTTGGCGGCCTGCTCCTCGCTGCATCCGTGATATTCGCGAGCGCATTCGGCCAGCTCTGGGTGGTGATGGCGACGGGGAAAGAACTTGAGCTTGGCGGCCTCGAGGGCAAGCTATGGATCCCATTCGGCCTTGCCGCCATCCTGCTCTTCGTCTACGGCTGGCGGTCGCTGAGGGACATGCTCGAGCGCAATACGGAGAAACCCGAAAAGGAAGACGCCGACGAGGTCAAGGCCGCCAAGCTGATTGTCGCCGCGCTTGAAGGGAAAAAGGCCACCGAGGAAAAACCCGCCGCGGCTGATGAAAAGTTCGCCGCGGTGGCGGACGTCGAAAAAAAGATCGCCATGGAAGAGGCGACCGCCGGCGATTCATACGTTCAGCGCCAGCGTAGCGCCCTCCCCTAACCCGGTGTTTTACTGCTGCTCTCGATCGCTATGTGGTGGGAGGCGACCGCTTGTTGTGAAAATCGTGGGCCAATACGTATTACGGGCTGTTGTGCGCCGCCAACCGCAGGTTGTCCGTGGGGCAGGGATCAGCGTTTTTCTCGCCATCACGGTGATGCTGGCCGTACTGGCGCCGCCGACGCATGCGGCGACCTCGGCATCGACCCAGGGTGAACCAACGACTGCCCAGATCCAGGAAGAACTCAAAGATGTCCAGCAGCAGAACGACAACATGGAGAGCTACTTCGAGCTGCTGATGGTTCCCGTGACCATCCTCGTCGGCCTTTTGGCGGCCGGGGGAGCGCTTGGGCTCGTCACCTCCTTTCGCGCCGAGCGCCGCCAAGGCGAGCTACACCGGCTCGGCGTAGCCGGAGAGACCGCCTCGCAGGAGCGCGCCGGAATGTCGCATCTGGCCTTTCTTACTGGCTCACAGGAAACGCTCACCCTCGTTAACGACACGCTGTTGCTCGCAAAACAGGCAAGCGAGCGAGCGGCCGAAGCCGTGGAGGAGAAGGCGAATGAGCGTATTCACGACTTGGATCATGAAGTCCGGGAGCTCCTCTCCGAGGCGCACGATGCCCATGACTTCAAGGCAATCGTACGAGACCCCTATCTCCGAGAGAAGATCACCGACATTGCCCACAGTCTGTGGGGGATCGAAGGCTACGCTGGCCTCCATGGGCTGAAACTGACGCCGCACTGCCACTTTGCAAGAGCTTTCGAGCGTCACCTCGGATCTGCCCCAAAGCGGGCAATCGAAAGCTGGCGTGAGGCAGCGGCCGGTCACGATGATCCCGATCTCTCGGCTCTCGCCCTCTTCTGGACCGGTTATGAGTCCAACAACGTCGGCGAATTCAAACGAGCGGCCGAGTCATTCTGCCAAGCCCGGGACCGGTATATGACCGACAAGAATCGCGCCCAGCACTATGGGCTCAGTCGCATTGAAATTCAAACGCGGTTCTTCGACAGGGCTTCCGAACAGATCGCCGTGGACGACCGCCGACCGTCGATCCAAGAATTCGTGGACGACCTTGAAGAACTGATGAAGCCGTTGAACGAAACCCGCAGGGAGTTCGCAGATGAGCGCCGGCATTACGAGGAGACGCTTGGAGAGTTGTGGCTATGGAGCGCGCGGCTGTCTCCCCAAGAGCGCACGTCGTCGGAACCCTTGAGCGACATCGACCGGGAGTGCCTTGACCAGGCGGTGGCGCACTTCGACCGAGGGGGTGACCACCTGTGGGCCCGGTTCGGGCGGGCGCAGGCGGCCTGGGCCAGGGGAAACTCTGTTGCCGAGGATAAATACGAATCGCTTCTGCGAGAGCTGATCGCGGAGGCCGATAGTCATCGTGAGCCCCGAACCATCGCGCTTCGTCAGGCAGCAGTCCTGATCGCTGAGGCAGAACACCGAGATTCCCGCGAGGCGCTCGACCGCGCCCATCGCAACCTCTGGGAAGCTATCGGCCACATCAGCCCCGGGTTGACGGTGTTCTCCCCCTGGCAAAAGCGAAACGTCGCCCTTGAAGTGTTTAAAAAAGAGGTCGAGCTCTTCTACGATCGGACTCGCGCACAATCGTCACCGTAATCCGACGTCGGTTCAGTCACATGCGCCATCGAAAAGATTGGAGGCCGACAGGTCGCCATGATCCCCGTGGTCGCGAGCCTAAGCTGATCGCCCCCGGGTGGTCCCCGGCGACGAGCCTCCTCGTGTGCCGCCTTGGTCTCGGCGGCGTCGTTTACTTCCATATCGAGACCGTAGCTGGCGGCGGCCGACTTTCCCGGATTTCCTGCAGCCATTGCTGTGGGTCGGTGGCCGGGTCGAGACTGGGGGCTCCCAACCTCGTCACGCGCCGGTCGTACTACTGCGCGTGCGCGTCTCGAAGCACTCCAAGTACGGACCCCTCGCGGGGCACTTGACTGGGCGAGCACGCTGGTCCAAGCGAGCGTCCCCTCCGTTGCTTTCGCGTGAAAGCGAGAGTGACAGCATCGGATGCGCCGATTGTGGAACCCCAGAAAACTTGGTCCCGAAATTGGTCCCCGACTCCACCGAACTCAGCCGAACTCCTTGGACGTGATCTGCTCTACCAGGCCAGATTCGCCTCTATAGACAGCTTCCGGCGCGACTCATAATCCGTCGGTCGAAGGTTCGAGTCCTTCCCGCCCCATCGCGTTCAGCGCAGCCAGCTGACCCGCATGCCGCTACTGCGCAAACAGATCCTCTACGGCCTTTCGAAACGAAGTTGGGTCAATTGCGGGAAACCGGAAGAGCTCGGGTTCGATTGCTTTGAACTGAATGAGCGCCTCGGCGGGATTCACCAGACCCGCCGCGATCATCTCTTGGACGTCGCGAAGGTCCTGGTCGTGTCCACGCTCGGCCTTCGAAAGGGCCTGGGCAACAGGGTCGAAGTGGTGAAAAGCGAGCCTGCCCTCTTTGCGGATGAGTGGGCTTCGGTCCCCCCATCCCTTGGGCAGGGGGATGAAGTCAGATGGAGAGGCCAGCTCGACGTTGAGGTTGAGTGTCTCCTTGAGTCGGGGTATCTCTCGCAAGATCTCATCGCGGTCCGGGATGAGCTTGATGTCGACGTCGATAGTGGTTTCGCGCCAGCCGTAGAGAACTGCGGTTGCTCCGCCCGTGAGATAGACGCGACCTTCCACCTGGACGGCGCGCCCTAGCTCGCGCATGAACTGCTCGATGCGAGTGGAGTCGGCTAGCTCGCGCATGCGGCGGCGCGCTCGAAGCTGACGAGTCGCCGAATCAGGGCGTTGTATGCCGAGTGGGCCGCGTCGCCCTTCTCGGTGGCGAGAAGGGCGTAGAGCTTGTGCTCGGGGGACGCGATCGGCGTAGCGAGTTCGATGCCTACGGAGCGCAGTCGTGGTGCCCCGATCGAGACGAGCAGCGCCTCGATGGTTTCGTGTTTGGCGCTCAGGTCTGCGGCGCCTCGCTCAATGAGATCGGCGCCTGGAAGCGTCTCCAGATTGGTGAAGCTGTTCATCCCGATGAGCGTAGCGGCCATAGGCCGCTCGCTCGCACCGATCAGCGCAGGGCCGTTGATCAGGTGTCCTGTCTCTTCGCTTTGCGACTCTCCCGCATCTCGCTGCTCTTGACCTTTGCCTCGGCGTAGGAGGACTCGACCAGCTGCTTGCCGCCGGACCAGCCGAAGGCCCAGGAGACGAGGATGATCGCGAAGAGCACGTCCCAGGCGGAGATGATCAGCTGCTGCCCGATCGAGTAAGCGGTCGCGGTCTTGGCCGACGTCTCCCCGGAGAGGGCTGCCGAGTTCATCGCCCGGGTGACGCCGACGCCGCCGGGGGTGGCCGAGACGCTGTTGGAGATCGAGTTCGAGGCGGTGACGGTGGCAACGTTGTGGAAGCTGACCGGGATGCCGTAGGCGCCGAGGAAGACGGCGACGATTCCCAGCCGGGCGGCGTAGCTGCCCAGCTCGGGAAGGACCAAGCGGGTGAAGGCGCGGCGCGGCGTGCGCAGGATCGCCCCGCCGGAGATCAGTTGTTCGCGCAGTTTCTCCAGGCGCCCCCAGAAGGCCCGCGCGAGCAGGACGATCAGGACGATCGCGCCAACGGCGATCAGCACGACCAGTCCGACGTGATCGGCGACGAAGCCGAGCTTGATCGAGAAGGAGCCGCTGACCGTCAGGAACAGGTAGAGGTAGAGGCCGATGTTGAAAATCGAGAAGGGGATCTTCTCGACGATCAGCCCCGAGATCACGAGCGGGAACGTGGCGCCGGCGATCAGGGTGGTGAACATCACCAGCATTACGAAGGTGCCGATGTTGGCGGGCAGGAAGCTGTTGAGTGCGACCGCGGCGGCGTAGGAGGCAAGGACGAAGCGGAAGGGCAGCGGCGACTTGGGAAGTGCGGCACGCAGGATCCCGTACCAAGCCAGTGCGGCGAGGCTGGTTTGCAGGCTCTCGAGCACCACTCCGGCGGCGATCGCCCAGGCGGGCACGGCGGCGACCTTGTCGAAGAGATCGTCGATCCAGTCGAGCACGGGCAGGCCGGCGAGCTCGAGTGCCGCAAGGAGGACCGCGATACCGCCGAGCCAGGCGGCGATACGGATGAGGCGGCGTGGCAGCTCCTGCCGCTGGTCGTGCTCGGCAGACACTGCGTCGGCTTCCACGGCCGCACCCTAGCCAAACGGTTCGAGACCGGACCGGCGAGTTCGTCCGTGCGACTAGCCGATCGCCCTCATCGGTGCAAAGATCGCGCCGTCAGCCCTGCAACAGATAGGAGTGAACGTGTCAGGTAGAGACCTAAGCTGGAGGAGCGCCCGTGTTGCCCGCCTGCTGCCGCTTGCGCTGGTGATTGGGGCCGCGGCTGTCGCTGCCTCCGGCTGTGGTGGCGACAACGACAGCAACAGCGTCTCCTCGGAAGCCAACGAGGCGATCGAAAATGGCGCCGAAGAGGCCAAGCAGGGCATCGAAAAGGCCAAAGAAGAATTGAAGAAGGGCTTCGACGAAGCCGAAGAAGAGGCCAAGCAGGGGGCTGAAGAAACCAAGGGAGCCGCTTCAGGGGGCGTCGAAAAGGCCGCAGAAGAAGCGAAGAAGGGCATTCAGAAGGGCAAGGAAGAAGCGCAGAAGGGGCTCGATAAGGGCAAGGAAGAAGCCAACAGGGCCATCGAAGAAGCCGAAAAGCGGGTCAAGGAAGCCGGCAACTAATCCAGGTAGATAAAGCTCCGGCGGCGGGTCGTCGTCGCCGGGGCCATGGCGAGGTGTCCGCCCGGCGCCTGCCTAGGTCATCCTTGGGCTATCGATGCCCGGTCCCGAGGAGCAAGACCCGTTCGAAGCCCTGGTCGTTGACGCGATCGACGGCTTGCCGGAGGAATTCCAACGGGTGCTAGAAAGCGTCGCGGTGGTCATTTCCGATCGCGGCGCCGAGGTGCACGCGTATGGCCAGTACTACGGCGACGGCGTGGCGCTGGACCGCTACGAGGACCGGATCGTGATCTACCGTGACACCCTCGAGCGCGACTTCGGCCACGACCGCGACCTGCTGTCGCGCCAGGTCGAGCGCACCCTGAGGCACGAGCTGGCTCATCACCTTGGCTGGGATGAGCGTGGGGTGGGGGGTCTCGGCCTCTAGGCCGCCCCGGTGACTAGCGGACCTTGCAGTCGCGAAGGAGACCGGTGGATAGCCGTTGCCCGTCGGCGAAGGCGAAGGTTGCCTTGGCGAGCGGGAAGACCGCGGCGGAGAAGCCGGCCGGTGCTGCGCAGCTGGAGCTGAGGAAGCTGCGCCGCTGGCCTTTGTAGCTGTAGGTGCGACCGATTTTCATTGAAATTTCAGTGACGTAGCCAAGGTCGGAAGCGAGCTCCGGGATTTTTGTCGAGAACACCGCGCCGTACCTTCCCTGGGCGCGGTGGGAAATTTCAAAGGGGAGGACGAAGGCGGCGCGCACCGGACTCGATCCGTAGAGATGCAGCAACATGCCGGGCCGGCCGTGATTGCGGCTGTTGAAGGCGAGAATCTCACCGCGGGCCGGGATCAGCGGTGCGCCCGGGAAGTCGACGTTGGCGGCAAAGTGCCCGCTGCCGACCAGGGCGGGACGGCAGGCTCTGAGTGCCGCTTCGCTGCTGGTCTGCTGGAGTACTTGAGCCCTGCAGGTGGGAAGGCCGGTGGCTGAGACGACCCCGGCGCGGTTGACCGCAATCGTCATTTCGCGGAGTTGCGGCGGGCGGGTGCCGTCGGCGGTGCTGACCGCTCCCTCGAGACTGACGCTGACCGGCGCCCGGTGCTCGCGTGGCAGCGCGCGGGGTCGTAGCTGGCCGTCGAAATGCACGCGCAGATTGCCTCTTTGGATCAGCTCGCCCCGCGCCGCGACGGCACTGGTCAAGACGATGAGCGCGAGGATGGCTGAGATGGCGAGGCGGTGCATAGTCCCAACCTCCAGTCTAGGTAGCGGCCAATTTGGGGCACGTTAACGGTGCGCTACGGCGCCGATAGCGCCTAGGGTTGGGCGATGGCCGGGACGGAACACGGAATCGACTTGTCGGCGGGCGACAGCTTCGCCGGCTACCGGATAGAGCAGCGCCTCGGTCGCGGCGGCATGGGCGTGCTCTATCTGGCGCTCGAGCCGGGGCTGGAGCGGCGCGTGGCGTTGAAGCTGATCGCGCCCGAGGCCGCGGCGGACGAGGTCTTCGCCAAGCGCTTCGCCGAGGAGTCGAAGATCGCCGCCTCGATCGAGCACCCGAACGTGGTGCCGATCTACGCCGCCGGTGAAGAGGACGGGGTGCCGTTCATCGCGATGCGCTACGTCGCCGGCGCCGACCTCGCCAAGCGGCTGATCCGCGAGGGGCGTCTGAGTCCCGCGGTCGCGGTCGAGCTGATCGCCCAGATCGGCAACGGCCTCGATGCGATCCACGCTGCGGGCCTGATTCATCGCGACGTCAAGCCGGCCAACGTGTTGCTCAGCGGCGGGGAGGGGGCCGAGCACGCCTACATCACCGACTTCGGCGTCGCCCGCAACGTCGCCACCGAGTCCGGCCTGACCCAGACCGGCCGCTTCGTCGGCACCCTCGACTACGTCGCCCCCGAGCAGATCTCCGGCGCCGAGATCGATGCCCGCGTCGATGTCTACGCGCTGGGCTGTCTGCTCTTCAAGCTGCTCACCGGTGAGGTGCCGTTCCCGAAGGACGGCGACGCGGCCCGCCTCTTCGCCCACCTCAACGACCCGCCGCCGGCGCCCTCGCTCTACGTGTCCGAGGTCTCGATGGCGCTCGACGACGTGGTAATCCGGGCGATGTCGAAGACGCCCGATGATCGCTACCCCTCGGCCGGGGATCTCGGCCGGGCGGCGCAGGCCGCCTTGCGCGGGGAGCGGACGACGGCGCCGGAGCGGACCGTCGCGACCGGCGCCGCGGCGACGCGGACCGCCGAGACGATCTCTGCCCAGCCTGAGACCGCGGTGGCGAGTCAGACGACCGCGGCCACCCATTCCCTTGCTGGAGACGCGGAGGCGGTGGAGCCGCCGGACACGCGGACGGAGACGTCCGAACGAGGCGGCCGTAAGCGCGGCCTGCTGCTCGCCGGCGGAGCTATCGCGGCGGCGGCGATCGTCGTGGCTGCGATCGCACTGTCAGGAGGGGGAGGAGGTGGGGATCCGAGCGCGGCGGACGAAACAAAGACCAGCGCCGCGACGACCCCTGTCCAAAAAGAGAAGCCCGCGCCCAAGCCCTTGAGCAAATCGGTGCTGATCGCCAAGGCCGACGCGATCTGCGCCGAGAGCAAAGCGACGTACATAGCGACGCGAGAAGAATTCCCCAATGGCGAGAGCGAACCGGACTCGGCCTACTCGAGGATCCTCACCGGAATCTCCACTCGCGCGGTTCACAGGTTCAATGCGCTCAATCCGCCCGCCTCGGTTCGCGAGCCCTTCAACGAATACGTCAAAGCGCAGAAACGGGTCAAGGCCTACGACCACGAGGCCCTGCAGGCCGCCGAAGCCGGCGAACCCGCCGCCTATCTGGCCGCCCGCGAACGCCGCGATAACGAGACCGAAGAACGCTACGACCTCGCTCGCGCCATCGGCCTGAGCGAATGCAGCACCAATCGCGAGTGACGATCGGTCGCGACAAAGCCGGGGCCTGGGTCGTCGCTTATGAGCAGGCTTGGCGAGCGGCTGGCATCGAGGGGCTGGCTGACCTGTTCACCGAAGACGCGAGCTACCGGATGTCGCCCTATGAGGAGCCGGCCATCGGTCTCGGGCGAATCGGCGAGCTCTGGGAACGGGAGCGCAAGGGACACGACGAGCAGTTTGAGATGCAGCGCGAGATAGTCGCCGTGGAGGCCGATACAGCGGTGATCCGGGTCGAAGTCCAGTACGGCCCGCCGGATCGCTCCCAGTACCGCGATCTCTGGGTTGTGCGCTTTGCAGCCGATGGCCGCTGTCGTGAATTTGAGGAGTGGCCTTTCTGGCCGGGCCGGCAAATCACTCCATAGAGAGGAAGGCGTGAAATCTCACGCCGCCTACATGACCCTGACAGCAGGTCTTCTACTTCGCCGGGAGGACGGCGAGGTGCGGAGTTACGGCTCGGGCTTCGCGCGCAGTTTGACGCCGCCGCCCTTTTCGCGGATCAGGTCGACCGTCAGCAGCACCGCGGCGACGGCGTAGAAGGGAGTGAAGGCGATGTTGGTCAGCACGTCGGCCGCCCAGGCGGCCACCAGCGAGTCGCCGAAGGCGTCGTGGGCCACCCCGGTGATCGCGTCGGTGAGGGCGTCGCCGGCGATCTCGATCGGGATCAGCACCATCGCGACGATGAAGAACTTGCCGCGGACCAGCTGCAGGCTGCGGCGGAAAGCGGCGCGGATGCCGCGATGCTCGATCTCGACCACGGGAGCGGCCAGGCCGAGCCAGACGAAGGCGAGGAGGCCGGGAACCACGAAGGCGATCAGCCCGACGGCGACCAGCGCCAGGTAGATCAGGTCGATCGCGATCAGCGGGCCGTAGTTGACCATGCGGGCGATCTCACGCAGCGACGGCGGCTTCCCTTCGTGAGGGTGGGTGAGGGAGATTGCCACCGCGCCGGTGTAGAAGACCTCGCCCATCAGTCCGGTGGCGGCCAGCGCCAGCACCGCCGCGATTGCGGCAAGGAGCTTGATGCCGTTGCTGAAGCCAAACGAGCCGATTTCGGCATGAACCGTGAGCGCGTGAATCAAGCCGAGGGGGACGAAGACGACCACGGCGAGCAGCAGCAGCGAGGGCGCCCAGCGGATGTAGGTGCGGCCGATCCGGGTGTAGATCGAGGCCAGCTCGGTGCGGCGGCTCACGTCAGCGGTGGCGTCGCCGTCCGGAGGGACGACGGCCCCGGTCCTGCAATCGGGACTGCGAGGATTCGGCAACTGGAACGCGCTTGACCTGCGACAGCTCGCCGACCAGGCCCTCTTCGGCGCAGCGCCGGTGCCAGTGATGGTGTTCGGTGCCGCCGAGGCGGAAGACGTACTGAACGACGACGTGGTCGCTGCCGATCTCGATATCGCCGTGGCAGGAGGGACAGCGGTAGAGCTTGCGCGAGATCGCCCGGATCAACCAGGCCTCGTCGCCCTCTTCGGTGACGCCGCGCAGGCTCCAGCGCTTGTCGGGCAGGCCGTCGAGGCCGGCCATCGACTACCGGCGCGACAGCCAGCCGAAGCCGGCGGCCATCGCCAGGTTGGAGACACTCGCAAGGCGCAGGCCCAGCTTGGCGCCGGGGCGGCTAACCGCGGGGGACTCGGACCAGAGCGCGTCGGTCGCGATCTCGGTCCCGCGCAGCCAGGCCAGTGCCCACCAGTCGCGCTGCTCGCCCCGCCGCTCGGCGATCAGGTGGGCGGCGGCGAAGGTGAGCCAGATCGGACCGCAGCGACGGAAGAGGTGTTCGGCGTCCGGGGAGGGGTGCTCATGTCCGAGCACCTTCAGGGTCGTCGCCGGGGCCGCGATCGCGGCGCTACCGAGGACGAGGTCGAAGACGATCATGTTGCGATTGGTTAGGCGCAGCGCCTGCTCGAGTGTCATCGCGGCCTCCATCCAACCAGATCGAGCTTTCTGGGGCGAAAGAGAAGTCGCCCAGAAGGGAAAGCGGAGGGTCCGGCGAAACTCAGCCCCGTGACCAAGACTGCGACTAAACCCCCCCAGCTAAAGAGCCTTTCCGAGTACATCCAGGAGCGCTTCGATGAGTTCTCGCGCTCCCAGAAAGACGTTGCCCGCTACATCGTCGATCATCTCGACGAGGCGGCCTTCCTCACCGCCGAGGAGCTGGCCCGGAGAGCGAGCACCTCGTCATCGACGGTGGTGCGCTTCTCCCAGGCCCTCGGCTTCGAGGGATATCCCGAGCTCCAGCAGGCGGCGATAGAGGAGTACCGCAGTGCCGGCGCGGCCGCGAGTGGCAGCGCCAGCTCCGGCGCCCTCTTCTCCTTCGACCACTCCGAGCTGGAGGGATCGCTGGGCGCGGATTACGCCAACCTCGAGGAAACGGCGAAGAAGCTGACCCGCGAGCAGGTCGACGGCGCCGTCGCCGCGCTGGCCGAGTCCCAGCGAGTGGTCATTGTGGGCGTCGACCAGATGGCCTTCTTCGCCAGCTACCTGCGCCACACGCTCAGCCTGCTCGACATCAGGGCCGAGATCGTCGCCAGCACCGGTGGCGAGTCCCTGCAGCGGCTGGGGCGGATCGACGACGAGACACTGGTCATCATTCTTTCTTCGGGCAGGGCCCACCCACTGCTTCTGCGGGCGATGAAGCTCGCCGTGCATCGTGGCGCCCGCACTCTGGCCGTCTCCGATGCCTCGATGTCCGAGGTCGGCGAGCACGCCGAGCTGACCCTTTACTACTCCTCCAACAGCCCCTCGTTCGCGCGCTCCAATACCGCATTGATGGCTCTGGTCCAGGCTCTGGCACACGGTCTCTACGCCCGTGACGAAGACACCCACAAAGACCGCATCCGCGCCTACAAGCTGAAGTAGCGGCCCGTCCCCGTAATATGCGGGTTCGTGACTGAGCGAGCGACTTTCCGAGTTAAGACCGGCCTGGCGGAGATGCTGAAGGGCGGCGTGATCATGGACGTGGTCACGCCTGAGCAGGCGCGGATCGCCGAGCAGTCCGGCGCCTGTGCGGTGATGGCGCTGGAGCGGGTTCCCTCCGATATCCGCCGCGACGGCGGCGTCGCGCGGATGTCCGACCCGGCGATGATCAAGGGGATCCAGGAGGCGGTCAGCATCCCGGTGATGGCGAAGGCCAGGATCGGCCACTTCGCCGAGGCCCAGGTCCTGCAGGCGCTCGAGGTCGACTACATCGACGAGTCGGAGGTGCTGACCCCGGCCGACGAGCGCCACCACATCGACAAGCTTGCCTTCGAGGTGCCGTTCGTCTGCGGCGCCACCAACCTCGGCGAGGCGCTGCGGCGGATCGGCGAGGGCGCGGCGATGATCCGCTCCAAGGGCGAGGCCGGCACCGGCAACGTGGTCGAGGCGGTTCGCCACATGCGCGAGATCGTCGCCGGGATCAAGCGCCTGGCCCAGCTCGGTCCGGAGGAGCTTTCCGTCGCGGCGAAAGAGCACCAGGCGCCGCTGGAAGTGGTGCACGAGGTGGCCGACAAGGGCCGCCTGCCGGTGCCGCTCTTCTGCGCCGGCGGCATCGCCACTCCGGCGGACGCCGCGCTGATGATGCAGCTCGGCGCCGAAGGCAACTTCGTCGGCTCGGGCATCTTCAAGAGCGCCGATCCCGAGCGCCGCGCCCGCGCGATCGTCGAGGCGACGACCCACTTCGGCGACCCCGAGAGGGTCACAGCGGCGTCGATCGGCCTCGGCGAGGCGATGCCCGGGCTCGAGATCTCAGAGCTCGCCGCTGCCGATGCCCTGCTTCAAGACCGCGGTGCCTGACTCTGCTTCTCGGCGTTCTCGCCATCCAGGGAGGCTTTGAAGCGCATCTGCGCATGCTGCGCGCCCTCGGGGCGGAAGTCCGCGAGGTGCGGGTGCCGGAGGATCTCGATCGGCTCGACGGGCTGGTGATTCCGGGCGGCGAGAGCACGACGATCTCGATGGGGATCGAGTCGGCGGGGCTGGCGGAGCCGATCCGGGCCCACAAGGCCGGTGGCGGCACGGTCTTCGGCACCTGCGCGGGGATGATCGTCTGCGACGACGCCCACCTCGGCCTGATCGATGCGACCGCGGCCCGCAACGCCTTCGGGCGTCAGCTGCAGAGTTTCGAGGCGGACCTGGAGGTGGAGGGCCTTGGCGACGAGGCGCTGCGGGCGGTGTTCATCCGCGCGCCTTGGATCGAGCGGCACGGTCCCGGGGTGGATGTGCTGGCCAGCCACGAGGGGCATCCGGTGGCGATTCGCGAGGCTGGGGTGCTGGCCTGCGCCTTTCACCCCGAGCTGACCGAAGACTCGCGCCTGCACGCACTTTTCATGGCAATGACTACGAGCGCCGCGACGCGCGCTCGGGAGGAGGCTGAGGCGTGAGAGATCCCAGAGCGGAGAATCTGGCGAAGATTCTGGTCGGATACTCGACCAAGGTCAAGGCGGGGGAGGTCGTCTCGATCGATGGCGAGATCGGGGCGGAGCCGCTGCTGCGCGCGGTCTACGAGGAGGTGCTGAAGGCGGGCGCCCACCCAATCCTCAACGTCGGCCTCGACGGCCTCGCGGCGATCTACTACCAGCACGCCAGCGACGAGCAGCTCGAGTGGATCTCGCCCCACTTGGAGTGGACGGTCGACAACGCCGACGTGCGGATCGGCATCGGCGCCAGCGCCAACACGCGCGAGCTCTCCGC
>Ga0157374_10000269_pt1 | contig 48118 bp, 44 predicted proteins | sample M25metaG_FD_115308 | JGI IMG/M metagenome (GOLD analysis project Ga0157374, IMG submission 115308) | Miscanthus rhizosphere microbial communities from Kellogg Biological Station, Michigan, USA - M2-5 metaG | ecosystem: Host-associated > Plants > Roots > Rhizosphere > Soil | place: USA: Michigan...
AAGGTGCGCTGTTCGTCTTCACCGGCAAATTGACCAGAGTGTATAGTAATCTGGCGTCTCAGGTCAGTGGTTCGGTATAGACCAATAGCCCCTGATACATTTCCAATAGCCCCTGATGTGCTGCGCAAATGTTTCCCAACCTGCATTGAAGTGCGATATTCGAAACGTTGGAGTTCGTTTATAAGTGTTTTACGTGCTACGGGCATAACGTTGAAAGCGACAGCAGTATAGCCCTCGTCAAGTAAACTAGTCGGCAAGGTAGTACCACCAATCAGGACGTCGTCATCCATAATCAAGACATAAGGAGTTGTGACATGTTCCAGTGCGACATTGATACTGCCAACTTTGCTCAAGTTCTTTTCGTTAACGATGACTTGTGCGCCGGTTTTGCGCGCTATTTCCGCTGTTGCGTCAGTTGATGCGTCGGAAACCACAATAATTTGTTGAAGCGGCACATGCACATGCGCATCACGAATAGTTGCTTCTATGACGTCGGCACCGTTGTAGCAGGCAATAACGACAGTCAGTTTCTTTGGGTCGAGTGAAACATCTCGCCTGCCTGTCTTACGCTTACGTGGTAAATGGACAAGCAAAAAGGCGCCGTCGGTCAATAACGACAAGAGTAAGAATGCATAGAAAAATGAATTAAGGTTGACGATCGAAGAGAACACGTAAAAGTTAACAATAATAAAAAAGAGTATCCCCAGAATGATGCTGGAAGAAATTACGCCGCTTATCCAGTTTTTTATTGACCGAAATAGGCGCGTTAGCCTTTTCTTTAGGCGATGGTTAGGTACCTTGGCCGTATTGTTGGTTGAACGTGGGCGGATGATTTCCGGTTTCTGTTTGCGTGTAGCACTCTCGGCGCTGGGGGTCGGTTTAGGGGTAGTGCTCATCTGCTTCCTTAGGACGTACTGAATTTCGTGAGCATTTTATAATGAAACGCTAAAATTGTAAATGACAATAGCAGGAGAATCGTCGCATAGTTAATGGAAGCTGCTGATTATCCAGTTGTCAATGTAAGGTCATAGATAAGGCACTTTGAAAGAGGCGTCTTTTGCGTTGATTCGGACTTTTGGCCACTACTCGGCAACTTTCTGCAAGAACTGTACAGTTCGTGTAAATGCTTGCTGGCCGTCAACTGTATCGAGGTTGAATTGGTATTCGTGGGGTAGACTAGGCTGATGATCTTTAGGGTAGAACAGGGCCGTTACGGAGACCCCTAAAGCCGTGAGTTTACTAGCCAGGGGCATAGACTGTTGATTGGTAAGAGGATCGCCATTGCCGCCGCTAATAAAGGTGGCCGGGAAGTCCTTCGTAGCGTAATAATATGGCGACATTTGCCGAATGACAGGGTCCGCGTCATTGCGTGTACCGCTAAAAGCCCATACTACTTCGTTGTCACCCCAGTTAACAATTTTGGGTAGGTTTGGGTCGGCTTCGGTCAGACCTTTCATTGTATAAATACCACAAAACAGAATGGTGCCGGCTAGCTGGGAGGGGTGTAGGGCAGGCTTAATTCCAACCTCTTTTGCGTAAGTCTGGTTAGTAATAAGCGCATCCATTTGGCTAGTAAGTTGCGCGCCGGCCGAATCTCCCGCCAGGAAGATTTTATTCGGGTCGATATGGAACCGGCTTGCATTACTGGTTATGTAGGCGTGTGCTTTGTTCAGCTCAAAGATTTGTGCAGGGTATGTTTTTTCGGGGGCTAGAGTGTAGCTAAGTGAAACCACTACAAAACCCCGTGCCGCTAACAGTTTAAAATAAGGACTGTCATCAGTTTTACTACCCGATACCCAAGCACCTCCATGCGTCCAGACTATGACTGGAAGTGTCTGACCAGTACGCATTGCTGACTGGGGAATGTACACGTCAAATAGTGCACTATGATCGTGCGGTGCATAGTGCTGGTCTGTAATTATGGTGATGGGTGTATGCGGAGAGTGTTTTTCGAGCGCGGCAAACGTTTGATGATCGCTGTGGTTAAAAGTGATACGGACCAGTAGCGCACCGGGCCACGGGCTGAGTTCAAAGGCAAGCAAGCAGGCGATAGCTAAACCTAGTAGTATGGCTATAGGCAACAAGAAAAATCTATAATGATAAAACAAGTTGCGAGATACTTTGTTATACTTTGACTTTGCGGTTCTTGCCATGTTTTTGCCACCTATGACTTAGCTTATACCGTCCACATTACTGTAATTATAGTCTTCATACTGCCCCGTTTGAAAGCGTGAGCCCCAGACATTACAATGGTAGACATTCTAGTCATGAAAAGCTCCGATCACATAAGGGTTGCTAGTACTTAAGTTATGAACGATAGCCAAAAAGTTGATGCCTATATTAACTCGCTTCCAGAATGGCAGAGGCTAGTATGTACTAAGGTCCGTACGTTAATCCACGCAGCGGATGTGGATATCGTAGAAGAGATTAAGTTTGGGAATCGCCCATACTTTACGATGCAAGGTAATGTTTGCGCTTTGCTGGCTGCTAAAGATCATGTGAATATATTTATATATGACCCAATCGTTCCCGATCCTTCAGGCATTATTAATCAGGGCCATGGCAATGCCACAGCTCGCTCCATACAGCTATATGAAGGTGATACGGTTGATACGGACGCTTTCATTAAGCTAATTAAAAATGTCGCAGACAATAACCACCAAGGCGGCTGGCGAAAGCTTAAAAGAAGTTAGCGGTAGTTTCGTTGTAGTGCTTAGATTTGTCGACTGCAGCCTTATGCCACACCTCTGAAAAAGGTTACACTTTCACAAGTAGTGTTGCACTAGGCAAGTTGCATAAAAGATACATCAAAGGACGTGTCATGTATTTTTATAAACCCTGTTATGATGAGAAGCATGCAAGCATTTATATTTGACCCATTATGGGACAAACTAGTGACGGAAGACCTAAAGAATAGGTTGAAAAATGCAGGTATAGAAACGATTATCACGAAAGAGATTGCGCCACTTACAGACTGCCGTGCTCTCTATGAAGGAGGCGAAGAACGACTCCTTTGTGTAAATCCTGATTATGTTAACTGGAGGCTAACACCCGATCACTACAAAGATATTCCTAATCTGAAAGGAATTTTTGGCGCAGCAACCTCGTTTTCGTGGATTGATAGCTCGTATGCTGATGAAAAAGGTATACCTATATGTAATATACGTGGATTTTCCAGTGAGGCGGTAGCTGAATGGGCGACTATGATGATGCTGAATGTTGCCCGGCAAACCCCTCGTCTTATCAAAGATGGATTCCCCCTGGATTTTGATAGGGACTACATGAAATACCGCGGTATTGAAGTGCATGACAAAACAGCTGGAATTATCGGGCTTGGCAATATTGGTAAGGCTATCGCCAAGCGATGCGCCGGGTTGGGGATGAGCGTTATGTACTGGTCTCAAAACTCCCGTGTGAATGATTATACATATGAAGAATTGCCATCGCTGCTACGTGAAGCAGATGTCATTTTTCCTGTCTTGGCTGTGAATGATGAGACTAAAAAGCTCGTAACGCCTGAACTACTAGGCACTATCAAAAGCTCTGCTATGGTGATTGATATTGTGAACGAGCTATTTGAACACGAACCACTAATCGAAAGAGTTAAGGCAGGTACACTTTATGGATTAGGGTTTGAAGCTCAACCCGGAGTATTTAATGAATATGAGGGCAATGTTTGGGCTGCGCCAGCCTATGGTTGGGTGACGGACAATTCAATGTACGGGACTGAAGAGAAATGGGTTGAAAATATGGTCTGCGCGACTCGTGGTGAATTCCCGAACAGGGTCAACTGAAAGTGAAGCTAGCTGGCCTGAAAGAAAAGTATTCGCGGTTCCACTACATTAACGAAGCTGATTTCGCCGTGGCAAGTTCCGGGGCTCTCGGCGGATTGGATAGCATAATTGGTAGTACGTCGGCAGATATCCAAGCGGTATTGTACCACCAGCCTTTCACATTATTTGCTATAATTGCGCTTATACTACGTTGCATTGCGCTTTAGAGTTTGACGAACAGGACTGTTTGGTCTGTTCTTAGGGTGCAAGTGGCGATACGTACTGCAACTCTAAGATTAAAAGATGAAAATATCAAAACAAAAGCTGCTGGCAATTTTTAAACGCCCTAGAATTGTACTGCTAAGTGTGGCTGTGGCAGCGGCGCTATTACTGGGCGGCTTTTATCTGTATCAGAACAGCCATGCACTGTCAAAGCTAAAGACGGCTCAAACACTGGATACAAAGGGGCAGTATGCTGCAGCTGGCAAAGCTCTAGTGTCAATCAATACGCTGTTAGTTCGAAGCTCAACCAAAATTAAGATACAGGCTGAAGTAGCGCATAATCGCCAGTTAGTTACCGTCCAGCAAAAACTGGATCATGTGAAACAGCTGTTAAAAGAGCATAAAGGACAGGCTGCGCAGGACCTGCTAAAACAGTTGCAGTCTGAACCGGGAGCGGTTAGTGGCCTTGCTCAGAGTCAGGTGGCAGACTTACAGAAAGCAGTTCAAAAACAAACCACAGCCGCCCCCAAGCCTGTTTCGAGCCCGACTAGTGCTGGTGCGGGCGGTACTAGCGGAGGCTCTACGCAAGGAAATAACACTGGCGGAAGTGGGACTCCTTCTGGTGGCGGAGGCGGAGGTCCCAATACTGGTCCGTTAGCCAGTCTAAGTGTAGCTTCCTTTAACGCTAGCGCTTCTGGGGGAAGTGCTTCAACTTGTAATATTCATGGTTCACTGACATTTGGCGCCGACGGCAGCGGTGCTGTAACAGTGACATGGTCGCAATATAGTAGCAAAACACTGAGTCAAACAGACAATCCAGACCACTTTAATTTTGCGGCAGCTGGCTCGCAGTCAGACAGCGTGAATTTTAGCGGTAGCCAAGGGCTGGAACTAGGTGATAGTTATCGAATTCTGGCCGTTATAACTTCTGTGAGCAACCCGGGAATAAGTGTTACGGCTGGTCCGATGACTATTGCTAGTTGTGCCGCGCCTCCTGCCTTGGCAAGCGAGCAGCAATCGGCGTTCATGACTACAATCACACCTGGTACGCCAAGTGTTCTTCAAACGCAGGATGGAATATTTAGTAATGAGTGCAGCGTGCAAATCAACACCCCTTACAGCGTAAATAGTAGCGGTACGGTTCAAGCGATTGTGCAAGTAACCAGCGGCAGTTCTATTGGCTACACGTATTACGATGCGCTTGGTGCGACTGGCTTTACGGGCAGCGGCAATACAACGGATGTGTCGTATTTTAGGTTGCCGCATTTGCCGGGAGGTGGACACTACACTATCCAGGTTAAATTAGTAGAAGTAAGCTCGCCAGGCTCGGTCTATGCGTATACTGCTCCGGTTACTAGTAGTTGCGACTAAGCACAAGTTTGCAGCATCGGTACCGTCTACAATAGTAATTTCATGTACTTGCATAAGTGGTGCTGCAGTTAGCTTTGAGCTTTAAATGCGTGCAAAAAGTCATTTGCTTGCTGGTGCTCAGCTTGCATTTTTACGGCTGCGTCTGCAAGGTTATCTATGAGTTGGGCAATGAGGTTATCGGGGTTTACGATCATGCTTCTGTCCAGGAACTGCCGGGCGATAGCGGCGTGCTGCTGCAAAAGACTATCCAACTTTGGCAGGCTTTGCGCCCAGAAAACCCGCTGAAGTTTGCTATAGAGTGAATTTAGGGGCTGTCGCCCGGGAGCTATTTGAGCGTCATGAAGTAACTGTGCCACTACGTAGCTGATATGTCCGGCATACAAATCATCTTGCCAGTCACACAGGTCATCGTTTAACTGACGAATAATAAGATAGTGCCTGAAACTATCTGCAATAGCGGTGACTTCGCGACCGGTAAGGGAAAATCCTGCGACAAGTAGCGTTCCAATAATTGGTAATCGATGGCTTAGTGAGCGATCGTGCAAATAGTGCAGGTCGCCGTAGTCTGGAATGGCGCCAATCTGTATGGTGTTAGCTTGTATAGTGAAGCGGCAGTGGGTAACTTCCCATGCGTTTGCGGTGTCGATAGTGTCAAAAGTGTGCTGTACATGTGCCTTAAAAATAGGATCTGGCAGCACCTCGGAAAAAATCTGCACTGTCTTTCTGAGTGCTACATTTGCCGCCGAAAGCAAGAGCGGGTCCCCTTCATCGTCCAGAAAATCATCATAAATAGTATATGCGACCCAATTATATACATTGGCGAGCCCCAGTTTTTCTAAGATTTGTGTGTTCGGTGTGTGGGGCGTGTGCAAGGCATCTGTAAAACGTAGGGCCAGCAGGCCGATTTCGCATGAGGTGTCGGCAGCGATAAGCTTTGCAAGCCTGGTCTGCAGGACTTCCGCGATGAGTGGGTCCAACTTGGCGGCGTCGGCATGAGCGGCAGCTGCAAGCCGTTTGTAGGGCGCTGCAAAGTTGCTGGCCGTGACTATGGAGGGCGTGCGCGTAAAGTGGGCAATCATGTGGGCAGTAGAGAGAGCAACTGACCCATAGGCAAACGAGGACTTGTCATGAGGGTCTTGCTGCACATATTCAATTGGCCATGAACCATTAGGTAGTTGTGGAATAGCTCTGACCTTGGCATGCCTAAAAGCAGGCTTATGCGTGGCACCAGCAAAACTAAGTGGCCATGCAGTTGTGTAGTACCGGTTGTAGCCGGTTGGTATTGCGTCTAAAAATGCAGCAAGGTTTGGAAAAGGTCCGCCAACATGATGTATAAACCGGCTGACAGCCATGTTAGTCAGCCAATCCGGCTCAAGGCTCGGGCTGTCAAGCGCATTGCGGTACGGGCCGCCCGGAGCTTGCTCGTTAGCTATCAAAGATTTGACGGCACCGGCAATTATATCCGGCGGTAAGACTGCGACGTCGTATTCATAAAGAACTGCTAAACCGTAAAATAAGACGTAGCTATCTAGACTGTCTAACGGGGATGCGGCAAGCGTAGTTTTTAGGTAAGCGGCTAAACGGTTAATAACCGGTGTCAAACGGGGCTCACGGATGGTGCATAGAACGTCCAGTAGTAGCGCATGGATGCCTAGCGTACAAGTGAGCGGGACTTGAACAGAGTCCGGATTGTTGGTGGTAATTGCAAAGCTGCCGTCTTTTTGCTGAGAACGGATTATATAGGAGAGGCCATTATGGATATCAGCTTCAGCTATTTGCTTGGTCATGTGTCCTGCGGAGCGTGGCAGTAAAACACGTTTCGTCCTTGTGGCTCGTAAGTCGTACGTTTCCGTCAAAATACTCTTCGGCAATCTGCTTAACTACGAACAGTCCAATGCCCATGCCGGTATCCTTTGTGGTGTAAAAAGGATCAAAGATGTTTTTTTGTATATCTCCAGGTATGCCGCCACCCCAGTCGCGCACTGCAATGCGCACTGCGTGATTAGCGGTCAGCGAACCTTCTATACGTACTTCCCGAGTAGTATCGGTGGGCGCCGCACTATAAGACTCTATGGCATTGGAAATGAGGTTGAGGACAAGCTGTTTAAAGCGGTTGGGGTCGCCATATAATGCCAAGACAGGCAGTTTTGCCGGTACGCTCGCTAGTTTTACATGCAAGCGGCGGGCCTTAGGTTGCAACATTTTTATAACTTCACGAATGGCAGGCGCACCGTCAAACGGTGTATCCTGAACTTTTCCGTTGATGTGGTCATGCGCCCACTGCATCATGGCATCAATATAGGCGATGCGACGCTGGATGCGAAGCTGTATTTGCGACTCAGACTGCTTTTCGGTCATGCCTTCAATATCTACGCTAAGCGTTGTAATGTGGTTAGAAAGGTCATGCAGCAGGCTTGTGCTGAATTGGCCAAGCTCTGCAAAGCGGTGTAGCTGCCGTATCTTTTCTTCCTGGACCTTTTGGAGTTCTTTAGTGCGGGCCGCAACCTTTGTTTCCAGCAACTCTTTTTCCCGCTGTAGCGCCGACTCGGCACGTAATGCCCGATGTAATGAGCGATCGGTTTCGCGGTTGAACAACCATGAGCTGATGCCAACCATAACGAATACAAAATAAAACGCAACGAGATCGCTTAAATGTGGCGGCTGAGTTTGCCAGTAGAAATTAGGGTGTATAGCACCCCTGACAATATTTAATTGAATAACATAGAGGGTTACTACGCTGGTCGCAAGTGTGATTATGGCGTAAGACGCGCCCAGTACAATACCTGAAAGTACGATGAGAGCACAGTAGAGCAACAGGACGACAGGCAGCGTTACTCCCCAGGTGATCGCCATAACGGTGGCAAGTAGCCAGTAAATAATAAGCAAGCTTGATGCGGCAAGGAAATAGAACCGCCGTTTCAGGCATATATAGAGCGCCCCCACAACGCTTATAGCTACGGCAATAGCTGCTAGACGGTGCAGGACCAACCTGTTGAAGCCGGTCAAGTATAGCGCTGTAACGTCTACTGCGCTAAGCACTAATACAATAAACGTTGCAAGAAACAAGATATTTAAAACAGAAGCTCGTCTTCGGAGGCTTTCATCTTGCAAGCGGGTCGTTTTTAGGAGTTTTTTAAGTAGTTGCAGCATTCTAAGGTGTAAGTATAACTATGGTGCGCCAGAAGCAAAAGTCTGGCGCACGATGGCTAGCCGTCTCCTCTAAGAGATTCTGTTAGGCTTAAAAGCTCCATGGCTGCGCCGCTGTAGTGCGACTTTCAAGGGCCAAAGATTGTAGGCCTTGTGCTGTACGTGCAGCCTTATCCGTTAGTATCGTAGTAATTGCACTGTTCATAGTGCCCCCCTTGTTATGTTTTTTAAGTATCGCTAATGTCGTTTAGGACATAGCCGATGCCGTAAGCCGTCTTGATGAGCGGCGTGCCGAATGGGCGGTCTACTTTATCTCGTAAGTGTTTAATATGGACATCTACCGTATTATGCCAACGGTCTTTGTCAGATTCCCATGCGTGGTTAAAAATCATAGTCCGGGTGACGGCTTGGCCTTTGTTGCGGATAAGAAACTCTAAAATATCAAATTCTTTACGACGGAGCGTAATTTCTTGACCGGCACGGTACACCTGGCGCTTGCCAAGGTCCATCACTAAGTCCCCGTGCTTCAAAACCGTGCCGCCGTATTCAGCCGGCACTCTACGGGTTAGCGCGAACAACCGGGCGCGGAGCTCTGCTAGCGAAAAAGGTTTTACCAAGTAATCATCGGCACCGCTACCCAGTAAGTCGACCCGGCTTTGAACGCTGCCGACACCTGAAAGAATAAGTATTGGCGTAGTGACGTTTGCGGCGCGAATTTGCTGGCAGACGTCACTGCCAGAACCATCAGGAAGCCCCAGGTCCAGTACGATAACGTCGCTACTGCTGGTGACTGCCTGCCTTAGACCTTCTTTTGCGGTTCGCTCGGTATCAATGACAAAATCTTTCCCTAAAAAATCTTTAAGGCTGCGGACTAGGGCAAGATTGTCGTCGATGACTAGTAATTTCATAAACAGGGCGTCGCTGGAATTGCTTAACACCTATCATACTAGCAACTTAATTATTAAATTGTCATTAAATTTGAGGACTATTTAATAATTAGCGATGTACTCTATAAACAAAACCAATAACCAGCTATGCCTTGTGCATAGCTGGTCGGTCGGCTTTGAAAGGGGCCATAATGGCATATAGAACCTGTGAGCGAGGGGAACTAAGCTTTAAAGAGTGGACGTGCTTAGTAAGTTAGGTGACCTCAAACGGCAAGAGTCGGCAAAGAGGTCATGCCATGCATTTGGTATACAGCTTAACCAGAGCAGCATGGCTTAATCTACCCTCGCATACAATGTTATGTCCCCTTGTCAAGAAGAGTAATGAAAAAACATTAAAAAATACTGAAATCTAGCCGTTTTGCGATTAATTATGTTTAAGCATGAGAGCGTCGGGTGGTAGTTCGGCGGGCCACCAGGAGACTGTTCAGGCAAAATAGCCTACATTTTGCTGGGTTTCTTGATACAATAAGCGGGTCCTTATATGTGGCGCCTTGGCGGAGTGGTTACGCAGCGGTCTGCAAAACCGCGTACACCGGTTCAAATCCGGTAGGTGCCTCCAAATTTTAACCTGCCGAAGGCAGTAATTGGTGGGTGTATTAACATAGGCAGGTTTGCGCGGGTGGTGTAATTGGTAGCCACGAGGGACTTAAAATCCCTTGCCCAAAAGGCGTGCGGGTTCGATTCCCGCCCCGCGCACCAAGATTATTAGATGTTTATATTCTATAGTTATGCAAAGTCGGCGTATGGGGGCTGCAAGAATGGCGGGTTATACTGACAGTATGCAAAGTTCTAATTGTCCCTTCTGTAGTGCCAAAGACCGAATCCTCAAAGAAAATGAGTCGGCAATTTTAATTTTGAGCAATCCGCGAAAAGTGCCGGGTCACCTTTTGGTGTTGCCTAAGCGCCATGTGGAAGAACCATGGGAGTTGATGAGCAACGAGCTGCGTGACATCTTTGAACTGATATTTTTTGCAGAACGCAGGTTACTCGGAAACCTGGGCGAAGGCGTGGATATCCGCCAGAATTATCGGCCGTTTAAAAAGCAAGACAGACTTAAGGCTAATCACATACTGTTTCATGTGATTCCGCGGGCTAAAGACGACTATTTATATACGGTCTCCGAAAAACTTGAGCGCGACCTATTTGCCGAGCTGGATACGCTGGAGCGTAAAGAGATCGAAAAACTGCTGAGCTAATGCTATACTTGGCTTTACTATGAAAAGCACCCAAAAGTCAGTCGTTCTAATGATGCCCCCGCGGGCATAGCTTTTCTTTTATCTCATTTCTTAGTAAACACTAGGTTAAACAGGTACAATAACTCTTAAGAATACAAGGAGAATTAGGTTTTTCTTGTAAACGGCATAAGCAATACCCGGAGGATATTTCACGCAATGAGCAACTATTATGTAACCACTTCTATCCCGTATGTAAACGGTGATCCTCATATTGGCTTTGCTATGGAGCTGATTTTTGGTGATGTGCTGGCCCGCGCCGCTCGTGCTGCCGGCCATACGGTGATCTACTCTACAGGCACCGATGAACATGGCACGAAAGTAGCCGAAAAAGCTGAAAGTCTAGGGAAAACGCCACAAGAATTTGCCGATGAAGTGTCGGCTAAGTTTAGAACACTCGGCGAACTGCTAAACGTTGAGCCAGACCGGTTTATTCGCACTACCGACAAGGCGCACATGGAGCGGGCGCAACTTATTTGGAAAGCGTTGAAGCAAGACATTTACAAAGCTAAATATGTGGGTTGGTACGATGTGCGCCAAGAAGAGTTTGTACCGGAATCGCAAGCCGATCCAGAGCGCATGAAGCCCGGACACCCACAGGCTTATCAGAAGCTGGAAGAAGAAAACTATTTCTTTAGGCTCAGTAAATATAATGAGCAGATTTTAGCGGCGATTGAAAATGATGCGCTGCAGATTGTGCCAAAAACCCGCAAAAACGAAATTATGAGTCTGCTCAAAGAAGGCTTGGATGACATCAGCATTTCGCGCCCGGCTGACAAGTTGGAATGGGGTATCCCGGTGCCTGGTGACAAGGCTCAGGTAATGTATGTCTGGTTTGAGGCTCTAATGAACTACATTACCGTGCTTGGCTATCCAGAGCACCACGATTTTAAGAACTTCTGGCCGGCACAGGTGCAGGTTGTCGGCAAAGACATTATCCGCTTCCACGCAGCTATCTGGCCTGCAATGCTGATGGGTTTAGGCGTGGCTTTGCCAAAACAACTGTATGTACATGGTTTTGTGAATGTGGACGGCCAAAAAATGAGTAAAAGCTTGGGCAACGTGATTGCACCGAGCGAAATTGTAGAAAAATATGGTGCTGATGCATTCCGTTACTACTTCCTGCGCCATATCCCAAGCTATGATGATGGCGACTTTACCTGGGAACATTTTGAAGCGGCTTACAACAACGAGCTAGCCAATGAGCTGGGTAATGCAGTGCAGCGCACGGCTGCCATGATTCAAAAATATCAAGACGGTGTGATTGGTGTTGTTCCGGCTGCCGAACATGATATGGGCGAATATAGCACGGCAATTGCAGCGTGCCGATTTGATCGTGCTTTGGACCAAGTTTGGGATCAGGTACGGGGGCTGAACCAGTATATCGACCAAGAAAAGCCTTGGGAGATTGCTAAAACCGGCGACAACGACCATTTGCGTGAAGTTTTAGCGCAGCAAGTTGGTGATTTGCTACAGATTTCTACGCTTTTAGAGCCATTTTTGCCGGCTACGGCTGCTAAAATTCAGGGCGTGTTTGAAACAGGTACGGTTAAGATGCTAGAGACAACGCTATTTCCTAAACTAGAGACGCTTTCGGCCGATAAATAACAGACGAAGATGAATTTGGATCTGTTTGATACTCATTGCCACATCCATGAAATGGTGCGCCGGATAACGCCGGTATACGACAAGTGGCACAGTGACAACGCTGAGCGTACGCCGGAGAGCGTCATTGAGGCTGCCCACGAGGTCGGCGTAAACCGCATGTTGTGCATTGGCACGTCGCTGGCTGATAGTGAGCAGGCTGTGGGGTTCGTTGCCGGGCGTGAGGGGCTATGGACGAGCATTGGTATTCATCCGCATGAGGCGGCACTGCATTTGGGCCTCGGCATACAAAAGCGCTTTGCAGCACTGCTTGAAGGCAGTCAGAAAACCAAAATTGTAGCTATTGGTGAGTGCGGGCTGGACTATTTCTATGCCCACTCACCAAAAGAAGCGCAACTGCAAATACTAAAGTTCCAAATTGAGCTGGCACTAGAGCATAATTTACCGCTGAGTTTTCATGTGCGTGAAGCATTCGACGACTTTTGGCCGGTATTTGACAACTACCAAGGCGCTGGACTGCGTGGTGTGCTCCATAGCTTTACGGATACCATAGATAATCTGGACCAGGCCATGAAGCGGGGTCTCTATATCGGCGTTAACGGCATTGCTACGTTTGCGAAAGCGCCTGAGCAACTGGCAATGTACCGGGCGATACCGCTCAACAGGCTTATGCTAGAAACTGATGCCCCATTCTTGACTCCGACGCCATTCCGTGGTAGAGTGTGTGAGTCAAAACACGTGCGTGTTACGGCGGAGTTTTTAGCTGGCTTGCGCCAGGAAAATCTTGGGGAAATGGTCTCAGCAACCACCGCAAACGCCCGCGCTTTGCTTAACGTCTAATTTATTCTTACTATGATATTTGATTCATCTTTAATGGAACGCCATCCTAGCGTTTCGCCTGAAGCATGTCCGCCGGAGGGCGAACAGCGCATGTCCATCTTGGATAATGCACTGCGATATCTTGAACAGGCATCTCCGGCAGACTTTGAACCTCAGCAAACGCCCAACCAAGCAGCGGAGACAGTAGGTTCGGCAGCTATAGATATAGCTAAGCCCTATGAAAATCAGAATACAGCAGCCGCGGAAATAACGGTTGAGAGTGCGCGCCAAATGGTCGCAGAAGCTCAGCAGAGGTCTAATGTAGGTGGCTACAATGCTTAAAAAACTGCTCAGCATTATTATGCCAAAAGACGAGGCAGATGTCCGTGCACAGGCGTATCGTGACGCTATACGTGAAGAAGCAAAGATCGGCGGTTCGTTATTTGGGCCAATCCCCGCAGGTAGCCGCCGGGAATTTTTTTGTCTGGATGAACATACTTGGGTATGGCATGAAGAGTGGACTGATGGTAATAACATTCGGCATGCCCGCACTACTCGCTATGATGTTCGTCCGCAAGGTATCCTCAAGGCTCAGGATGGTCAACCATACCAACCACTTGGACGTGACGAGGCTCTACGCTTACTACAGGCTGCACGTCGTTACAAAGAGCTGGTCTTTGAGTACTGGTCGCTCCGTCGAACTGCCTAAGCTACAATAGACACATGATATATCTAGACCATGCGGCCGCCACGCCGCTTGACGCTGAAGTTTTAGCGGCGATGCAGCCGTATTTTTCAGACAAATTTTATAATCCATCTGCTAACTACCTGGCCGCGCAAAAGGTTCGGGCTGATCTAGAGCGGGCTCGGGCGGATGTGGCGCTGCAGCTAGGCGCTCGAGCCAGTGAAATTATCTTTACCGCTGGCGGTACTGAATCTGACAATCTTGCCATTACTGGCATTATGCGGCAATTTCCGGATGCCAATGCGGTAGTTAGTGCAGTGGAGCATGATGCAGTGCTGGAACCGGCCCGGCAATTTAACTGTTCCGCCACGCTTGTAGACAAACGGGGAATGGCTATTATGGAGGACTTGCAGTCCAGGATTAACAGCCGAACAGTGCTGGTAAGTGTAATGTATGCCAACAACGAAGTGGGTACCATCCAGCCGATTCGTACTATAGCGCTCTTGCTTGAAAAGATCAGGGATGAGCGGCGCAAACAGGGAAATACCCTGCCTATTTATCTGCATACTGATGCCTGCCAGGCGGCTAATTATCTAGATCTGCATGTTTCGCGGCTTGGTGTTGACCTGATGACGCTGAATGGCGGCAAGATCTACGGCCCTAAACAAAGCGGTATTTTATATGTTTCCAGTAAGGTGCAGCTGCAGCCGCTAGTACGTGGCGGCGGACAAGAGCGTAACTTGCGCAGTGGTACTGAAAATGTGACCGCTTGTGTTGGTTTCGCCAAAGCCCTGGAGCTGGTGCAGGCCGGCAGGCATGATGAAGCGCGGCGATTAACTGAACTACAGACACTGGCTTTTAAGCTGCTGCGCGAAAAGCTGCCACAAGTTGTTATAAATGGCTCTGAACGGCATCGCCTGCCCAATAATATTCATCTGACGCTGCCGGGCCAGGACAATGAGCGGTTATTAGTAGAGCTTGATGAGCGTGGTATTTTGGCGGCAGCCGGATCGGCTTGCAGCGCTAGCGACGAAGAGCCAAGTCATGTGCTGCGGGCTATGGGTATCGCTGATGTTAATGCCCAGGCATCCTTGCGCCTGACCATGGGCCACGGTACTACCGAATCCGACGTCCGCACCTTGGTAGAAACGCTGACAAGCCTCGTCTAAACTGGATGTTGTAATTTTGGGAGGACGGACCTCCCAAATGTATTTTGCTGCTGCAAGGCTGGCCTAAGGGTTGTGGGTGACAAACAGCGGTGCAGTACAGTATACTGAGGGCAGTTAAACCGCTAGCGTTTACGCTAAAAGCCTAGTAGAGCCAAAATGAAAATACGCCAGTTTGTGACCCATACTGCCCTCGGGGGCTTGATTTTGATTGGTTTGGCTGGTTCAACGGTGTCGGCAGCCACCAAAAGCGCAAAAACTAGCACTGCTGACTCGTCCAGCGGAACCCAAGAAGCCACAGGTGGCGGCAGTGTACAAGGCTATGCAGCCGATAGTGCGCTGCAATTTGGTACCATCGTGCAGTTGGCTGGCAAAACAACCGCTAAAGTACAACCGGCCACGGCTAAAGATTTAAGCAGCATGTATGGTGTAACGGTAGACCCGCATGAGCTGTCTATCAGTATATCCAGCAGCAATCTGGCGAATGAAGCATATGTAGCAACTTCCGGTACTTATAACGTGTTAGTTAGCACGCAAAACGGGGCGATCAAAGCGGGTGATTATGTGACGATGTCAGCCATAGACGGCGTAGCCATGAAAGCTGGTAGCTACGACGACCAAAAAGTAGTATTTGGTCGTGCTGCCGGTAGTTTTGATGGTAAAACCAATAGCATTGGCAGCACAAGTTTGCACTACAGCGATAATAAAACTACCCAAACAGTGGCCATCGGTATGCTGCCGGTAGCCATAAACATCGAACGCAACCCCAACCAAAAGAGTACCAAGGCGAACTTGCCGCCAGCCTTGCAAAAACTGGGCGAGGCGATTGCCGATAAACCTGTCAGTCCGACGCGTATTTATTTAAGCATCGGCATAACGGGCCTGAGTATTATCGTGGCGCTGGTCACGCTTTATTCCGGTATCCGTAATGCGCTCATTGCTATCGGTCGTAACCCCTTAAGCAAAAAATCCATTTTCCGAGGGCTGCTGGAAATTATTTTAACTGGTTTTATCATTTTAATTATCGGTCTGTTTGCGGTATATTTACTACTAAAGCTATGATGCAAAAGGGGATGGGCAAAGCAGTATGACGGGTTTGTGGCTGGTATTTATTCTAAGCAGCCTGGGCGCCGTCTTTTTGGCGTTTATCTGGGTGATAGTTTCGCTGCAGCGTTTGCAAGCTGGCCCTAAAGCTGGCAAAAAATCGGCCTCTGATCTGGACAAGGCCTATACCGATATTGCTGAAGAGGATGCTACACATCTCTTCAATAAAGAATTCCGTGAGGAGTTACGTAACCGTGGCCGCTTACGATTTGAAAAAATCATCGACGAAAACGCCATGTTCTTAAAGCAGGATCTGGACATGACTATTGCGCAGCTGAATGACTATATGAAACAGCAGATTTCAGCCAAGCTCGACCAGGAATTTGCTGAATACGCCAAGGCCATGCAGCAGGCGCAGGAATTAGCATTAGCTTCGCTGCAACGGACGGCCCAAGAAGTTGAAGCACAGCGTGTCCAGTTGGCCGATGATCTCCAAAAAGACGTCACGGCTCGTGAAGCGGCGCTGCTTAAGGTGTACGAAGACAATATGGCCAAGATTGTGGAACACTACGTGCTGCAAGCGTTGGGCGACCAGTTTGATTTGAAGAGCCAGCTACCGTACATAATTAAGCAGGTCGAAGCCAACAAGCAGAACATTATTGAGGATATGCGGTTATGAGCCGGACGGCTACCCCGGCATTTGTCTTTCCGCCGGCCCTGGTCACCAGGACCGATTTAGCTCGTTTGGTACGGGAAGTTGAAAGTGTCGACAACGAATTTGAAGCCCAAAAAGCGCGCAACCATGCCACTGGAAAAACAGGCTACCGCTTGCCGGCCCTTAGCCGTCAGCTGGGTGATTTTTTAGACCTTAACAAGCTGGATATTACCGATGACCATGGCCGGATGGTTTTTAAGGAGCAGCTGCGGGCTGTCAAAGACAAAGCGCCGATTATTCATATGACGTTCGCAGTGGAGGCCGATCCGACGTCGCTAGCCCAACTGGTAACTTATTTGCGCAAAGAGGTTCATCCGCAAACGTTGCTCAGCGTTGGTCTGCAACCTTCGCTGGTCGGCGGGGCTTATATACGGACGCCGAATCATGTGCACGATTTTAGCCTGCGCGAGCTGCTGGCTAGTAATCGTGGCGTTATTACGGCAGCGCTGGAAGATGCAATGGCGGGAGTGGTGCAGTGAATCCGGCTCAGGACAAACTGTTTCAGGAATTAGTCGACAAAGGTAATCCGGTCGGCGAGATTATTGGTATTGATAGCTTTTTGGTAAAGATCCGCGGCTTGCAGCCTATCAACGTTCACGCTCTGATTCGTTTTGAAGATGGCAGCAAGGGCTATGTGCACCATGTATATGAAGATTACGTAGTGGTTATGAAGTTGGGCACGACCGTGCTCAAAATTGGCATGGTCTGCGTACTGCAACATCATGAGCTGATGACTAAGGTTGGTAAGAATTTTGTGGGCCGGGTAGTAAATATTTTTGGCGAGCCGATTGACGGCCGCGGGCCAATCGAGCCGGATGCGGTGTGGGACGTGTTCCATAACGCGCCGATGCTCTACGAGCGCGAACTGCTCGACCACCAGCTGGAAACTGGCATTACGGTGTTGGATATTAACTTTTCATTGGTTCGTGGACAGCGCATGGCAGTGTTGGGCGATGGTAAATCCGGCAAAACGGCTATGACCACACAGATTGCCATTAACCAAAAAAACACCGATATTACGGTGATTTACGTGCTGATTGCCAAGCGGCAAAGTGACGTGGCACAGCTGGTGGACCGTTTGGAAAAGAATGAGGCGCTGCAGAAGGCCATTATTATTGTTACTAACATGTTCGAGTCATTGGTGTGTACCTATTTAGCTCCCTATATCGGCGCGGCGCATGGTGAGTACTTCTGGCAGCAGTTAGCCCAGGACACACTAGTAATTTACGATGACCTGACCAGCCACGCCCAAGCCTACCGAGAAATTTCGCTGATTGCCGGCGTGAGCCCGGGCCGCGACAGCTATCCAGGTGATATGTTCTACACGCACTCTTCACTAGTGGAGCGGGCAGGGCGTTTGGAGCGCAACCATGCCACACAGACCATTTTGCCCATTATTTATGCACCAGCCGGCGATATTACCGCCTATCTGCCAACCAACGTTATGTCTATGACCGACGGTCAGTGGATTCTTGATATGGCAATCTTTAAAGATACCATGCGTCCGGCTATTAGCACTGGCCTCTCGGTGACCCGTGTGGGTGGTGTTGGCCAGAATAAACGTCAAAAAGGCCTTGCCGCTACTCTTAATAAGACGTTGGCTGGTTACCGCGTGGCCGAAGAATACGCTCACTTTGGTACCGAGCTCAGTCCCGAGGCACAGTCTGATTACGACAAAGGTAAGGCTCTGTTCCAGCTAATGAACCAGGATATCGGCGAGGGCTATTCGCTGATGGACCAGCAATTTTTACTGGATCTAGTTTTGGGCACTAAGCCGGAAGAGCGGATTGATATCAAAAAGCTCAAAAGTCTGGTCAAGGATTACTCTGCTAAAGTGCAAGAAGATAAGGATCTAAAAGGTAACTGGGAACAGCTGCGTGACGAGCTAAAAGTGCAAGTGACGATTATTGATGAAAAGAAGAAAGCAGAGCGCGAAAAAGCGGAAGCCGATGCCGCTAAGTTGGCTGCTGAAGCCGAAAAAGCTGCTGCTGGCGCGGTAGCGGAGCAACCAGCTGCCGAAAAGGGTAAAGACGATGATAAAAAACATGACGACAAAAAAGGCGACAAAAAGAAGCAGCCAGATGTCAAAACTGAGCCTAAGCCCGAAGAAAAGAAGCCGGACGAAGTAAAAGCTGAAAAAACACCGGCGGAGGCCAAAAAGTAATATGCGCAGACCAACCGAAATCAAAGTCGAGGAACAGTCGATGCGTACTATTGTGAGCCTGACGAGCGCCTTCGAAAGCCTTTCTAGTATGAAAATTACCCAAACCAAAGACAAGGTACTCATCAGCAATGAGTTCTTTAACGAAGTCTGGAACATCTATAAACAAATCCGCATGGACGTAATGTTTAACTTTGGCCGCGCACCAGATGAAAAGCCGATTGAAAAAGAGCTGCTGATTTTGATTACCGCGTCTGGGGGCTTAAGCGGTGACATTGACCAGCGGTTAATCAAGGACTTCCGCAAACATTACGACCCTGAAAAAAACGATATTGTAGTGCTGGGTCATCACGGCGCCTTGCAACTAGACCAGTTACATATCCGCTACAACATCTACTTTGACTTGCCAAAAAAGGACTACATAAATGTTGATCCGCTGATGAAAGAAATCAAAAAATATCGCTATAGCCGGGTGTTTTATCAGAACTATATTTCGCTGTCGCAGCAGACTATCGAAAACCTGGACCTGAGCGAGGTGGTGGACCGCATGGGTAAAATTGCTGACCTGGATACCGTGGACGACGAAAAAATTACGGAGCGCACCTACATTTTTGAGCCCAATGCCTATACCGTGGCGGCTCATTTGGAGACATCCATTTTGCGCTTAACACTGACCCATTTTATTTATGATAGCCGTCTGGCGCAGCTGGCTAGCCGTTTCCGGGCTATGACCGCTGCCAAAGAGCGCTCCATTGAAACCGCCAATAATTTGCATACCCAATATAGCCGAGCTAAACGTGCGCTAGTGGACGTGCGCCTAAAGGAGTCGCTGGCGGGGCTCAAGAAGGTACGCAGCGGAGGGGGAGACTGATATGGCTAAGGGCATAGTGCGGGTCCTGAAAGACTTGGTGATCAAGGTCCAGTTTGATGATGACATGCCGGATCTCAACGAAATGGTGTATGTCGAAAACGAGAACAAGACACCACTGCTAGTTGCAAGCCTAGAGCACGGTGATACCGCAGTCTGTTTGAACATTGCTGGTGACCGCACGATTCTAAAGGGTGCATTGGTAAACCGCAGCGGTCACAGCCTGGAAGTGCCGGTTGGTGATGAGATGATCGGACGGGTATGGGACGCCCTAGCTCGTCCTATTGACGGTAAGCCGCAGCTACCTGACGAAGTGCTGGCCAAAATGCCCAAGCGCCCTATTTTCCGTCCGCAGTTCCAGGAAACTTCACTGCAAAGCCGCCCTGATGAAATTCTGGAAACCGGCATTAAGGTGTTGGATTTCTTTACGCCGTTCGTGAAGGGGCGCAAGATCGGCATTGTGGGTGGTGCCGGTGTGGGCAAGACCGTGCTGACTATGGAGATGATCAACAACGTGGCCGAAGGCTCCGGGGCTATTTCTATCTTCGCCGGTATTGGTGAGCGTATTCGTGAGGGTCACGAACTATACAAAACCTTGGCCGATAACGATCTGCTCAAAACCACCGCCATGTTCTTTGGACAGATGAATGAAAACCCGGTGCAACGTTCGTTGATCGCGCTGTCTGCTATTACGCTTGCTGAACATTTCCGCGATGACAAGAAAAAAGACATTTTGCTCTTCGCCGACAATATGTACCGCTACATCCAGGCCAAAAACGAGGTCTCGACCATTATTGACCAGACTCCGGCCGAAGGTGGTTATCAGCCAACGATCTTTAGCGACGTTAAGGCCATGGAAGACCGTTTAACTACCAACGAAAACGGCTCAATTACCGCGTTACAGACCATTTACGTGCCGGCCGACGATACGTCTGACCCAGCAGTGCAGATGATCCAGCACGAGCTGGACTCAATTATTGTCCTCAGCCGTGCGGTGGCAGCACAGGGTATTCGCCCATCAGTAGATATCGGTGCCAGCAGCTCCAGCCTGATGACACCGCAAATTGTGGGCGAACGGCACTATATGCTAAACGTCCGGGTACAGGCAATTTTGCAGAAATACAACTCACTGAAGGGTATCGTGGCCATTATTGGTGAGTCGGAGCTGAGCGCCGAAGACCGCGACGACTACAACAAAGCCAAGAAGCTCATCCAATACTTTAGCCAGCAGTTTAATGTGATGGAAAAGATGACCGGCATCCCCGGTGAGCACCACACGCGTGAGGATACACTTAATGGCATCGAGGAGATAATAGTGTAATGAGACAAACTTACAGTTTTTCTCATCGCGCCGGAAAACGGAATGAATCCGTTTTGCGGGCTGCTCTTTTCGGGGCTACAAGGAGGCAAGGGTAGTGCCTAAGCGACAAATTGCCAGCACCGGCGAAATTGTCGATATTGACAAGTCACACATGACAGCCGAGCAACTGGCTAAATCGAATAAGCCAACGATGTCGGTCAAAGTCTATGCGCCGTTTAAGGTTTATTTCGAGGGTGAAGCTTATAGTATTACAGCCGTAAACGAAACCGGTCCGTTTGACGTGCTGCCTCATCACCATAACTTCCTTTGCATGCTAGTGCCCTGCGATTTAGTAATTACTACCCCTGAAGAGGTTAAAACTGTCAAAATTGCCCGAGCTTTAATGCATGTTAAGGCCGAAAAAGTCACCGTGTTTGTCGACGTGTAGGATAAAGTCCTTATCACGAACGGGGACAGATACTAGCCTAATACTTCGATAAAAAACCACAAGATCTTGTACCTATACACCTTACATGGCATGATGGGTATGTTCATCCTTGTGGTGAAAGCGTTACACAATCTGTTTCATCCCAAACCCGAAGGGACGACCTGAAATGAGTACCCAAAGGCCGCCTGTCTTGATTGCCGAGATCTTTGAGGCCTTGGAGGGCTACGGCCCAGAAGCGCTGCGGCTCCTGCTGAGCGCGTTCAAGTCTGGCGAGAATGACCGTCTGGCGGCACTCCTGCAAGTGCTATCCGACAAAACAGAGGCGGCCGACGCAGTGGCTATACGGGATCGTGAGGCGACAGCGTCCAAGACCAAGTTGACGGCCGAAACCTGCGCCGCGGGGCTTGAGATCCTGAGAGTATATTTAACCTTGGCGACCGAAGTGAACCTGCCTATGCGCAGTCCCCATGCGGACCAGGGGCGGTTTGGTTGTGGTATCGGCCGCACCTACGTGCGTTTCATCCTCCATCCGTCGGGTGCTTTGGAGCTGAGTATCCATCCGTTCAGCGGAAGGGGTGAGAGCTCCTTCACGGCCCAGCAGACCATGGAAGACGACCAGTACGTGTTCACTGACGTGCAGCTTGAAGAGGCCGTGCAGTGCATCCGCGAACTGACGCCTTCCGTATCAAACTCCAAGAACGCATAGTGTCCTAAGGACAGGACGCTACACCAAAAAAAGATGAGCTACGAAGAGGGCTGCGGACAACCGGCATCAAAGCCAACATACCGCAGCCCCTTCGCAGACACACAGTATCCATAGAATTCTTACAAAGAACCTCAAGTTCTACGTCGTTACTTAGCTGGCACGACCTAACGGTCTTATTTTTTTATTTGGTACATCGAGAACATGCAGTACCTAGTCAGTTATAAAGTAGTCATATGCCATAACCGAGTTAGCTGGCGGTGTGTTGGCGGTACAAATGCTGAGTGTGGTAGTTGATCGGTTGACATAGTATTGTGTTTGGCCAGCGCCAATGCCGACTGGGCTGATAAGAACATGTGGCGTGCTGGCAAATGGCCGGTTAAACGTCATGGTAATAAAGCAGCCCGCAGTTGGTCCACTGCCAGTGTTTATATTAACCGTACCAGTATTGTCGCTACCATTAACCGAAGCGCTGCCGCCTGCTCCTAGTACGTTAGGAAATATTTGGCGGCCTGGCGAAGCACCAGGAAAGCCGATGTGGTTCGGTACGTTCAACTGGGCGTTACCTGACATGGTTAAAGTGGTGACGGTGATCTGCGCAGCTACAATGGGCCCGCTAAATGATGCTGTGCCGCCCACGTTTAAATCGTGCTGGATGGTGACCGTACCCTGGAAAGTACTGCCCTGGGCAACCTGCAATGTGTTAGCCTGGGCGGTACTGAGGTTTGAAGTATTAGCGACTGTTAAGTTTGGCACGTTAAGCTCATTGCCGAGTTTTATGGTACCGGCTACGTTTAAGTCACTCCGCACTAGTACTTGGCCAGAAAATATGGCGTTGCCCTGAATGGTTAGCGTTTGTCCGGTATCGCCCACTGTAGCATCCGAGTTGGCAAGCTGTTTCAGGGTGTCGGCGCTCAGTGTCTGACTGTTGGCACTGGGTGTCTTAGGTGTTTTTTTACCGTTTAGGTAGCCTACAGCGGCAACTACAACGGCGACCAGCACTACTAACACAAAAAGCAGCAAATAGACATTAAAGCGTTTTAAAAATTGTTTCAGCGGATTCAGCTTTTTGGCAGGCTTGCCATCTTTGGCTGTCGAGCCATCAGCGTTAACGGCTGTTTCACTAGCTGCTGATTGACCCAGCTCTTCGTTGGTTTTTTCTAGCGCATCGGCAGGTGCACTTTGGGCGGGTTCAGAAGCTTCTTTAGCTTCATCTGGTTTTTTGTCGGTTTCCATAGGTTTATCAAGTGGTTACGCTTAACTTCTAGCATACTAAATTTTGCGGTAACCCACCAGTAGTTTAAGCGTAGGCAGTTTGTCTTTTGGTACTTTTTCGATGATAATAGAAGGCAAGTTATGCGGGATACATATGCGTAGAGTGGCGCGAAAGGTTTTTTCGGTACAGACTAGCCTGATGCGCCAAGGCCGATTAGTGCTGGTGCTGTCCTTGATGCTGTGTGTCGGTACAGTCGGTCGGGCAGCTGCCACTACCACCTCTTCGTCTTCGCACTACAGCGTTACCGAAACGCAGTTTGGCAGTGGCTCGGCACTAAACGAATGTTCGGGCAATCAGTACTGTGCCAAGGTTTCCGCTGGTGACACCACCGTAGGCCGGGCTAGCAGCATGAGCTACAGTGCTTTGTTTGGCGCTAACACTACAGATGTGCCATTTTTGGCAGTGTCAGTTAGCGGCGGCACACAGGACATGGGCGTGCTGGACGACACGCATACCGGAACGGCCGCCAGCAGCATAAAAGTAGCTACCTATTTAAGCAGTGGTTACGTGATGCAAATTGTGGGCGCTGCGCCCAGTCAAGGTGTTCATCGCCTGAACGTGCCAATGGGTACAGGGGGCACACCGTTTACTTCACAGCAAGGAACCGAGCAGTTCGGTATAAACCTGGTAGCTAATACCGCGCCGTCCTTGGGTGCTGACCCGGTAGATCAGCCAACCGGGGCTGCGGACACGGCGGTAGTAAAAAGCAACTACGGTACCAATAACGAGTTTGCCTACACCGATGGCGATATTGTAGCCCAAAGCAATACGGGCAACGGCGAGGTCGACTATACACTCTCTATGATTATCAACATTTCCAAGGTAACGCCCGGTGGTCGCTATAGCGGTGCCTACGCGGCCGTTGTAACGCCAACCTTCTAAATTAAATAGTTCTGAAATTAACCTGTGGATAAACCACTTGTGGTTAAAAAAACTCCGTGTTAAAATCGCGAATGTAACCCTAAAACAAAAACGGTAAAGGAGAAAGTAAAACATTATGTATAAACTTAAGAACGTGGCGAAGCGCAGCTCGGCGTTCATCGGTGCAGTTGGTCTGCTGGCCGGAGTTGCAAGCACGGCACTGCCGGCGTTTACTTCGGCCGACGCCTTGAACCCGTTGACTGAGCGTAGCCTGACACTGTCGAGTGCCAGCCCAGGTTGGTCGTTCACGGACGGATCGGGTAACAGCACTTACGCTGGCCCTAACACCGGTACTAACGGTAAAAAGACCGGTAACACGTTCAGCTTCCGCACAAGTTCTGCTGACACTATTAAGGCCTTTACGTTCCAATACTGTACCCGACCTGCTGGACAGTGTTTAGCTCCTGGTGATAATGGTTGGACGGGTAGTGCGGGTTCGATGACACGCAATGGCGACACGACCTCGACGAGCGACTTAAACATCACGGTTGACGGTACAACTAACGCCGAGGTTTCAAGTACTGACTACAATAACACCTTAGCAGGGGGCGCAACTGGTACCGCCGCTTATGGCAATGTTAAAGAAGTGCCTGATGCTCAAGATACTGTTTCACCTTATGATTACAGCCAACAGCATGGCACGAACCAGGCTAACGGTATTGCGGGTAACTTCGTAGTACTCTATGGTTCAAGTGCTAGTGGTAAAGTTACTGCTGTTAGCAGTGGCTGGAGCTTAACCACTACGAACCAGGAAGAAAACGCAAATGGAACATCTGCTGATGTTGCCAATGGCCTTTCAACCGGCAAGAACAACATGATGACCATTACAAATAGCACTGGACAAGCACTTGGTGCTGGTGACTATGTAAAGATCATATTCTTTGGTACTGACAAGAACTATATTACTAACCCAGGTTCTAGTGCGTTCTTCGTAAAGATTAACGACTTTAACCAAACTACCAACAACAACCCCGTAACTGATGCAGCTGACGTCATAGACGGTGGTGTCACTGTGGCAAACGTGATGAACGAATCTATCGCTATCCAGACCAAGGTTTTGGAAACTATGGACTTCTCGGTCGGCACTGTTGACCCGGATACCTTGAGTGCTGGTTCTAGCAGCGAACTTGCTACAGCTACAGGTGGCGCTCGCACAGCGCACGGTGGCTGTGACCCCATTTTGCCAAACTTAGGTAACACGTTGCCGCATAACGTTCTGTCTATGGGTGACCCACAAGCGGAGAATTCCCTGCAGACAGACAAGACCTTTGCTACCCACTCCTATTGGCGTCTGAGCTCCAACTCTAGCGGTGGTGCAACAGTGTACTACGCAGGCAACACACTTAGTAACACTGAAGGTGATAAGGTTGCGGCTGTCGGTACGACTGCTGCCGCACCTCTAACTGCCAACGAGCAATTCGGATTAGCTCTCGATAACGGCAGTAGCGGTAATTACAGCGTAAACTATGCATGGGCTGCTAATGCAGCCGAGCAAGGTGCGGATAGCGGCACTACCACAGGTGGCGCTGCCCTAGATAGTGGCTGGTCTACTTACCAGTCATCCCACTCGCCCGCCGTGCATAACCCACAGCTCTACCCATTAGTTCCTACGACTGCTTACGGCGGTGGTACTGGTGGCATTAATACGGGCGACAGCGGTGGTATTGCATCCTCTTATGCCTTTGACCCTAACTCACAGACGGTACCAACCCCGATTGCTACCGAAAGTTCTAAAGTGGTCGACTGTGTAACTGGCAAAATGCGTTACATCGGTAACATTGCAGCAACTACCCCAGCTGGTATTTACACGACTAAGATTAACTACATCGCGTCTCCTCAGTACTAGGCGTAGCTCCTAGCAAATATCACGCCACATAGTTTGGCAGAGTAAAGATACCAGCAGACCTGGACATAGTTTCCAGGTCTGTTGGTATTTAAGTCATAAGTATACTTGAAGCATAAGCGTAACAAGCCTATTATAAGATTATTGTTAATCAGGAGGCGGCCATCAATGGGACAACACCACTACCTTAATAAGATGAGATCTGCAATCATTCGCGGTAAATTTCTTTTATATGGAGCCGCACTTGTGCTGTCGCTGGTTGCTCCATTAGTGACGTCTTCGTCGACGGCATCGGCAACTGCAAGCTTCTCCGAATACCCCACAACAGGACTAAACAATCCCAATCAGATAGTTTCATCCAGCGGCTCCATGTGGTATGCCGGTTTGAGTTCTGCTGGTCTACCTGAATTAAGCAATGTGACAACGTCAGGTACTGTTACCAACTACAGTCCGTTTCCTGCTGGGGATGGCGGGAATATTACTGGCCTTACCACGGATGCGAGTGGCAACGTTTGGTTTTCTGGTTGCGATGTTCCTGCCACGGGTCCTGGAATAATGATACTGGGATATATGGACCCTTCTACTAGTGCAATAACTACTTTTCATTACAGTAGTTATGTGTGTAGATATGCAATAACGAACTACAGTGTAGGTCAACCGACGGTGGATGCTAATGGCCATATTTGGGTAGCTATGTATTACGGTACTTCCACTGGGCACAGCTTTGTACTGGAATTTAACTCCTCTGGTTCCTATGTGTCTACCTGGTCACCAACAGGCGGAAACCAAAGTTGGCAAGCCATTGTTGCCGGTCCTAGCAACAGTTTATGGACAGTAGATAGCCGCTACAGTAAAGTGGCTCAACTTACGCTCTCTCCAACTACTGGCACAGTTACGGGCATGAATGAGTATGCAGCTCCAGGTTCTTTAGTGGGCAACATTACAGTAGGTCCTGATGGTAATCTTTGGGCTGGTGGAGGTGGTGTTATTTACAAGATGACTGCGGGTGGAACGTTCACCAGTTATACCGTGCCGTCTGGAACAGGAGTGAATGGTATTACCGCAGGTCCAGATGGTGCACTTTGGTTCACAGGTGGTTCTGCAAACACTATTGGTCGTGCTACAACCGGAGGTAGTATTACCGAGTATACGATACCTACTACAGGTGCAGGTCCAAGGGGTATTACTACGGGTCCAGATAACGCATTGTGGTTTACGGAGTCTGGTAGTAACAAGGTGGGACGGCTGGGGTATTAGCTCAGGTAGACATAGAGAAGGAGTGCTAAAATGAACTTTGGTACTTACGGCTAACCTAAAAAGTAGATTCCGCATAAAAGGTCAGTTTTTAAGCTAGTAACTAGCTTATGGTTTAGTACAATAGAAATATGCAAAGTGTAAAGCGGCTTGCCGTGGGTTTGCTGCCGCACCGTCTTATTTGGATACAAACGGTCTGTTTGCTAGTGGGTGCTTTTGTTGTATTTACGGCGCAGGCCGCAGCTGTTATTCGTTTCCAGGATCGATCATTGTTCATAAAAAACTCTTTACCTGGCGCAACGACGCAGTATAAAGTTTCGCTGACCTACAATAATCAAGGGGTTTATACGACGACGGTTGGGTCGATCGATCTGCTGTTTTGTCTGGATCCGGTTCCTAGTGAACCGATTACACCCTATAATCCTGTTGATCATCACCCGTGTGTAACACCAGCTGGTTTAGACGTATCGCACGCCACCTTGAGTGCTCAAAGCGGGGAGGCGGGCTTCACTATTCTCTCCAAAACTACTAATGAGATAATCCTGACTCGCGCGCCCAGTCCTGTGGCCGAGACGCCTTCCTCATATACTTTTGACAATATAATCAATCCTGTTGATACTTCGCACTCATTTGCGATCCGCCTTAGTGATTATCCATCGGTAGATGCTACGGGCACACTCATAAATCTTGGGTCAATCTTATCGCAGGCAACTGACGGTGTGGTCCTGGAAACACAAGTTCCGGGTATTTTGGTATTTTGTGTTGCCGGACAAGTGAATGATAATTGTATCGGCACCTCGGGTATTAACTACACGGATATGGGCACACTAGATCCAACTAAGACGCTTATGGCGACCTCGCAAATGGGAGCTGGAACTAATGCATCCGGCGGCTATTCGATAGTGACATATGGTACTACAATGCAGGCGGGTACGCATGTGATAAGCGCACTTACTTCACCCACGCAAAGCGCACCTGGTAATAGCCAGTTTGGTATTAATTTGGTGGCAAATACAGCTCCCTTGCTTGGCCTAGATCCCGCCGGTTCGGCGGGTAATACGCACCTGGATGCCAATTATGCCATACCAAACGAATTTATGTTCCACGACGGTGATGAAGTGGCGAGTGCGCCAAATGTGAGCTTTGTTAAAAAATATACGGTTAGCTACATTGTTAATAGCCCACCGGATATTCGCCCTGGTGTCTATACTACATCAATCACCTTCCTTTGTACTGGTCGGTTCTGATGTTACAATACCACTTATAGTTAGAATTTAAGGGGTAAAGAAACAAATGAAGCGTCTTTTTAGCTACCTAAGTGCTGCGCTAGCGGTATTGCTGATAACGGTAAGTACTCTGCCCGCATCTGCGGCATCATCGGGTGGTTCGGCTAGTCTGAGTATATCTCCACGCAAGAATTACATTATTAACCCAGGTCAGAAAATAACGGATAAACTTACCATTAGTAACCTGGACAACGAAGATGATTTGTATCTATCGCTCCGAATGATAGATTTTACGTTCACGAACCAATCGGGTACACCAAAGCTTAATTTGGCACAAAATGCACCTAGAACACCTTGGTCTCTGGTGCCTTTCACGACGTTACCTCAGGACGTGACAATTCCTGCCGGTAGCTCCAAGACGCTTAATTACAGCATAACTGTTCCAAAAAAGCAGGGTGCGGGCAGTTATTATAGTGCTATTGTCTATCAAGCTGGTGGGGCCAACGGTGGTAATGTGGCCCTAAGCGCTTCTGGCGTAACACTGGTATTTGTGTCGGTGCCTGGTGCGGTCAACGAAAATATGACACTACAGAAATTTGGCGCCTATAACTCAGAAGACAGCGGGACAACGGGTAGTTTTGTATTCGTAGATACGAACGAACAGCCCAAAATGATTGCTTATACGCTAAAAAATTCTGGTAACGTCTTCGAAAGTCCGGCAGGCAATGTGATAATAAAAGATATGTTCGGCCATCAGGTCGCTAATGTGACTACTAACTCCACACAGTCACTGGCGCTTCTGGGTCAGACTCGGCTGTTTACTAGCTGTATAAAGACGGTTCAACAGAAGATTAAATTAGAGGGTGGCATTAGTAAGGACACATCTTGCGTAGATCCGGGGCTAAGGCCGGGTAGGTACACTGCTTCTCTAGATGTTTTCTATGGCCAAAATGGCAACCAAACGCACGAGATTACTCAAGTAGCAACATTCTGGTATCTACCCTGGTGGTTCTTGGCTTCAATTGTAATCATTATTGGGCTTTTGGTTTGGGGCTTCTTCTGGACCAAGCGCAAACTACAAGCCGCAGTAAAGGGCACGACCTACCACAAGGGTAAGGGCGTAAATCGCCTGTGGCGCCGCTAGTTTGCTGCTAACGTGTAAAATCAAATACCCCTTCAAGAACTTTGAAGGGGTATTTTTGTGGCCTAGTACTTTGCCAAACTAAGCACGCAAGGTAGAATAAGCATAAGCTATGTTCCGGGTATTGCAACGGGTCAGATCAATTCATGTAGGCGCTAAAGCTAGAGTTTTAGCGATTGCTACAGTAGTGCTGCTTGCAGTCGCTCCATCGGTTATAGCTACTGCTATTACACCCATACCAAATCCACCGCCGGCGCCAGGATCGTACGGCCTAGAAGCAACTAAACTGCAATCTGCTCCAACTACCAGCGCTACTATCTCCACGCCAGGCAATGGTGCATCGTTTAGCACTTCACCCGTTACCGTTAGCGGCCTTTGTACAACAGGTCTATTAGTGCAGGTCTATGATAACGGCGCCTTAGTAGGGGCAATTAACTGTACAAACGGCAGCTTTAGCTTGCAGGTTAGCCTCTTTACTGGTCAAAACGATTTAACAACTACGCAGTTTGACGATCTTGGTCAGCCAGGTCCGCAAGGAAATACCGTCAGCGTCAGCTACAACAACGCCAGCTTTAGCGCTTTTGGTACACTCGTAACGCTTACCAGTACTTACGGTCGCCGGGCAGCCAATCCAGGCCAAACGCTCACCTGGCCTATATTGCTTTCGGGCGGAACCGGCCCCTATGCTTTTAGTATTAACTGGGGTGACGGCGGTAAACCAGATCTAAAAAGTCAAGCTTTGGCAGGCGAGGTAGATATCAGCCACGTGTACAGCCAGGCGGGTATTTACCATGTAACAGTGACGGTTACCGACGCCAATGGCGTAAGTGCTTTCTTGCAATTAGTAGCAATCGCCAACGGTACGCCTGCCAACACCAATGGCAGCGGTGCTAGCAGTAAGGGCAGTGGCACGACAACAGTAACCAAGGTCGTTTGGTGGCCATCAGTGACGGGCATCGTACTGCTGTTGCCAACTTTTTGGCTTGGTCGGCGTAGCCAGCTAGTAAGTTTGCACCGCAAACTTGAACGAGATGCGGCTAACTACAAAGAACTGTAACTTGCCGATGTATTTTTAGTGCCAAAACCTGTCAAGAGGGGCTGTGTATCAGTTGTTGAAAAACCTGTGGATAACTTGTCAAGGCTTTTTTGCAGAAAGTGCTTGCGCTTAGTGTTTATAACGTGATATAAACAGAGGTGTTATAAACAAAATAAATATAGATTTAATAAAAAAGGAAAGAGACATGAAATCGTTAAGGTTTTGGGACAGGCGAGCTGGCTACAGTTTAGCTTCCGTAGGTTTGTTGCTGGGCATGGTGGCCCCGAGCGTTTTGCCTGCTTTTGCATCTGCGGCGCAGCTAACAAGCCGCTCTATGGCACTCAGTAGCTCGGTCGTGAGTGATACTGGCGTAACATATGACATTAAGTTTACGGCTCCTAGCAGTATTGATGTTGGTGGAGGCGTCGGGATTGAGTTCTGTGACGATAGTCCAATTATTGGGCAAGCGTGTAATCATCCAGCTGGCCTGAGTGCTAGCTCTGCAACGCTCACTGACGTTAAGGTGAACGGTACGACTCTTGGTGCTAATAAGGGTAGTATCGCCAAGACCGCCGACACTATTACCTGGACAGCTGCAAGCAGCGGCACGTACTCCGGTGGCGATAGTGTAGAGATAATCGTTGGGAGTATAACTAACCCGTCAACTGCTAACTCTGCACTGTACGCGCGTTTTACTACCTATCAGTCTGCAGATATCAGCGGCTTCACCGGCGGGGCAACGGTAGGTAGCTACACAGATAGCGGTGCTGTAGCAACAAGTATAACTAACCCTATTCTTGTACAAGCCGCTGTTAAGGAAACCATGACCTTCTGTGTGTCAGGCGATGTGGGTGGTACTGGCCCAACTGGTAACTGTGGCACCGACCATAACGGTGGCTCGGCAGTAAACGTAACAGATCCAAAGATCACTTTAGGCCACGGTACTCCTGCTGCTCTTGATAGCTCTGCAATTGACACGGCTTCAGACTGGGCACAGATTTCTACCAATGCTGTTGCAGGTGCAATTGTTAGTATGAAGAATACTAATGACGGTAACTGTAGCGGATTGTTCCGTGCTGGCGCATCTGGCTGTGATATTGCGGGTGCCGGTGGAAGCGCAGTAACATTTAATAATGGTGATGCAAAATTCGGTATGTACCTTGGCAGTGCCGGTGACGCGCCTTTCTCGCAGGCTACGCCTACCGGAACTATTACCCCGATCACGGCATATGGTGGCGGTACAGGTACACAATATGCTATGGGTTCGGCCGTAACAAGTACTTATGGTGACCCTATATTTAACACAACTAGTGCGCCAATTGCAAACAAGAACGTAAAGCTTACCTTTGGTGCTGGCGCTTCGCCAACTACTCCTGCTGGCATCTACAGGGCTACTGTGAATCTAATAGCAACCGGTACGTTCTAAGAGCCTTACAATACAACAAAAACTCCCGCATGTTTCGTGGGAGTTTTTGCTATTCGGGGTGGTGAGTACGAGTCATGTTGCTTATGATGAGCTTTGTAAATGGGGATGCATCTGATACCATAAGAGCAAATACACGAAAATGAGGGTACATAGTAACGTGAAAAAGAATAAGCTACGTAGCATTATGCTCACTGCTGCGGGGGCCGCTACATTGGCAGTAACGTCGCTCGCGCCTGTGTTGGCTGCGGTTCCTGCTAAAAATGCAGCACAACCAGTAGGAGCAGCTAATGGTATGAAGGTCTCTCCCCTGCGCAGCGACGTAACGCTTGAACCCGGGACGAGTGGCAAAGTTGACGTAACAATCACAAACCTTACAAAAGCAACAGCCGTCTTGCAGCCAATAGAAAACGATTTTATCGCTAGCGGTGAGAGTGGTGCCCCGGCGCTTGTATTGGATTCCAATAGTTATGCCCCAAGCCATAGTCTTAAGCGTTTTATGGTGCCGCTCCAAAATATCACCGTCGCGGCGGGTCAGGAACAAACAGTATCGGTGACGATTACAGTGCCTAAGACCGCTCAGGCAGGTGGCTACTTTGGGGCGTTGCGATTTGCGCCTGCTAACCTTTCTGGTGCCGCTGCAAGTGGAGCTTCGGTGGGTGAGAGTGTGGCGTCGCTAATTCTTTTGACGGTCCCCGGCCCTACGGTAGAGCAGCTGACGCTTACTAACTTTGATGTGCAGCAAAATGGTGGTACGGCCACAAACTTCCGAACACCTAACAACCTTGCCTTATTACTTCGTTTCCAAAATAAGGGTAATCTTCAGGAATCTCCTTTTGGTCAGATCAGCGTTCAAAAGGGTAAAAAAGTTCTGTACGCTTACAAATTTAATCAGCAAGACCCTAAATCGGAAATTTTGCCCGATAGCGCTCGCCGCTGGACAATTCCACTGCAAGGTCTTGGCAAGTTTGGAAAATACACAGTAAGTGGTACGTTTGGTTATGGCACGAAAGGCCAGACCATCGAGATTTCTAAGACGGTGTGGATTGTGCCCACTATGTATATTGTAGTAATTGTTGGTATAGCTGTAGCACTGATTGCAGTAATAGGTGGGTCCTATATGTTCCTGAAGTCCTACAAGCGCAAGATTCTGCGCTCCTCTCGCCGCCGCTACTAGATGCGACTAGTCTAGCGCTGGCTCGAAGTACTAAAGTTTGCTAAACTAGTACTAATATGTCACAAAAAGTATATGTCGGGATGTCTGGCGGAGTGGATAGCTCTGTTACTGCTGCCATGCTCAAAGAGCAGGGCTATGACGTCACTGGTGTGTACATGAAAAACTGGAGCCAGGACCTGCCAGGCATGGTCTGTCCATGGAAGCAAGATTACCAGGACGCTAAGCGGGTGGCAGTGCAACTGGGGATTCCGTTTAAAATGTATGATTTTGAGACGGAATATCGGCAGCGCGTGGTAGATTACATGATTGCTGAGTATCAAGCAGGACGAACCCCCAACCCGGATATTATGTGCAACCAGGAAGTGAAGTTTAAGCTGTTTTTGGACGCCTGCCTGCAAGACGGCGCAGACCTGATTGCCACTGGCCACTATGCTAAAACCAAGGACGGTCAACTGCTAACTGCTACAAATGTCGAAAAGGACCAAACATACTTCTTGTATCGGGTGACGGAAGATGCCTTGAAGCACACACTACTGCCAATTGGCGATTTTGCTACCAAGGCCGAAGTGCGCGCAAAGGCTGCAGAACTAGGCCTGGCTACGGCCGAGAAAAAAGACAGTCAGGGAATTTGCTTTGTGGGTAAAGTTGGTATCAAAGACTTTTTGCTGCACGAGTTGGGTGAGCAGCCGCATGGTCGGATTGTCGACCAAAACGGCGCAACAGTCGGTGAGCACGACGGCGCCATTTTCTACACCATTGGCCAGCGTCACGGCCTGAGCGTAGGTGGTGGACTACCGTTTTATGTAGTAGGCAAAGATATGGTCAAAAACGAAGTGTATGTGACCACTGATCTGCAGGATGACCGGCTCTGGCACCGCAACCTGCACCTAACAAATCTCCATTGGATTAATGACGCCCCCAAAGCAAGTAAACAGTACCAGGTACGAACGCGCTACCGAGCACAGCTGGTTGATTGTCAAATAGAGTTGGACGGCGATACCGCAAACATGGTGCTTGCCGAAGACATCCGTGCGATTACCCCAGGCCAATCGGCGGTTGTTTACGATGGTGACCGCGTGGTTGGCGGCGGCATAGTTATTTAGTCGCTACTCAGAACCCGGTGCGGCGGTGCCGATGGCGTCATAGATTGGAAGTCGGAAATAGTAACAGTGCTGTCGGGGTAGGCCTGGATGCGGTAATAGCCAACCGGCCGCTTGGTGTTTTTGTCAAATACAAACACCGCTTCATCGGCGATTGCTTGCAGGGGTCCTAAAGTTAGGGCGTTTTCCTTAGCCCCACCACTAGTACCTTCGGTAAATAAGTATGATTGCGTATCGGCATTTAATTCTTTTGGTGCGGCAAACCGGTGCGTATGTCCCGTAAATGCAAACGTAGTGTAGCCAGCTTTCACGGCAGGTTCCGCCATTTGCAGTTCGTGCATAACAATGATGTCCGGCCGGAATTTTGCAGCGGCTGCAGTGATCTCATCCGTTTCTTGATCTGGTGTTTCTTTGCCTCGTGGATGTATAGAGCTACCAATGACGCTTTCATTAACATCTAGCTTGCCAATGAGGCTTAGGTTTTCAAGGTGAGCTGGTTTATCAAGGCTAAGAACAGTGAAACCGTCTTGTTGGGCAAGTTGTTCGATATCATGCGAGTCATGGTTACCGCCGGCAAAGTAGAGTCCGCGGTTTTTAGCCCTAAGGGCATCGGCTTCAGCGCTCACACATTCGGCTTCTAATTTTGTGCCACTCATCGTCATGTCACCACTATCTATAACGCCGTCTACCTTAAAGGCGTTGGCGATAGCACCGTGTACCCGGTCCATGTCGATGTCACAGTGGTTGTCGGAGATGCTCTGGATGTATATGAGGTTGTCATGCGAAAGGGGTGAATCTTGGAATTTCTCTGCAAATGCGGCCTGAAAATTAGCTGCTACTTGGTTGTAGAATTTAGTGTCGGCAGCAATATACGACTCAAGATGCCCACCACCTTCATCTACGGCTAGCTGTAGTAATTGGCCATGCAGCGTGAAGCCCGCAAACGGTGTGTTCGCAAGGACTTGATCGACAAGTTGATTCTCAGGATGATGTACTGCAGCACTGTCGCCGCAAGCTGTAGCGACTAAGGCGGATGCCAGTAGGGCGCTACTACAGAGACGACCCCATCGGTGCGACGGTGTAATGACGGTATCTCGCAGTGCAGCCTTTCTTGCGTCGCTAGTATCTGATGCATCAATCGCCGCTACTATTTCAGCTTGCGCCTGCTGCTTGCGGCGTCTACCGGGTTCGGTAAGCGTCACTATCATAGCTAGGCTTGTAGCACCTAGTGCTGCTCCCTCAATACCATCATGCCAAACACGGGTAATCACGGTGTCTGTAGCAGCCTTTTTAATATGGCCGGGATCAGCTAATAGCTCTTCGTACTGTGTAATAACCGCGCCAGCACCGGAAAGAGGTGTTTGGTTTGCGGATGCTGGGATGCCCTTGACAGTGACTCTGACCCCACCCAGTTCCCAGCCGCTTGGTTTATCGGCCGTACCTAGTGGGCCAAGATCAAATGTAATATGCGGATCTAGCGTCAATTGCGCCGTGGCGTTATGCGGTCCAAGTTCGATGTCTGTAGGCGTTAAAGCGCCGTACGCTCCGGCGATAATGCTGCAGCCTAACGTGAGTGCCCCCACAGCCATGACACGGCCACAGCCGTGGGTTTGTTCTGTGTCAATGTGCGCTGTGTTTTCAGGGGAAAGTGCCTCACGTGTCATAAGTGAAGAATAGTATATCAGCTACTTGTCGGTAAGTGAAAAGTAGTTTGTCGTGCCTAATTAGCCGGTAATGGTAGACAACAATAAATCAGCACTCTAGATTGCGCAAAAAACGAAGCGCTCGTGGTAAAATAAAACTCATATGCTTGATAAGTTCAAGGGCCTTAAAGATCTTAAAGATACAGCACTAAGCCGTGTTCAGGCGGCAAAAGGCGCGCCCACCGATTCAACACGCTATTTAGTAGCACTGGATATCGGTACCGAGTACGTTAAGGCATTAGTTGGCCGTGTAGCGGAGAGCGAAATCGAGATCATCGGCGTGGGCCGCGCTCATCAAGGGCTTAGTGATATGCAGGCTGGTGCTGTTGCTGACATTGGTGCAGTAGTCGAAAACTGCGACAAGGCCCTAAATGACGCTGAAAAGCAGGCCGGTGTCAGTGCACGTGGCGCTATTATCGGTATTGCCGGTGAGCTAGTTAAGGGTACAACGAATACAGTACGGGTGGCGCGTAAGCAGCCCAACAAGGCACTCGACCTTACAGAAATCGAGCAAATTATTAAGATCGTACAACAGCGAGCCGAAGCAAAAGCAAAAAAAGAGCTCACTTGGGAGCTGGGCGGCAAAGATATTGATGTTCGCTTGGTTAACAGCGCGCTGGTCGGCATAGAAATCGACGGCTACCAGGTTACAAATCCCATCGGTTTTCAGGGACGTGATGTGGTAGTGCAGCTATATACCGCCTTTGCGCCGCTTGTGCATATCGGCGCCTTGGAACGGGTAGCCGAGCAGCTTGACCTTGATTTATTGGCGGTTGCTGCCGAGCCGTTTGCGGTTGCCCGCAGCATGATTGGCGATGACCAAAGCAACACTATGAGTGCCGTGCTGATGGACGTTGGTGGCGGCACTACTGATATCGCCGTTATTAATGATGGCGGTGTGCAGGGTACCGAGATGTTTGGTATCGGCGGCCGGGCATACACTCGGGGCATTGAACGTGATTTAAACGTTGATTTTGAGCTAGCTGAAAAGCTAAAACTGCACATGGACGGCGAGCGCATAACTGCCAAGCAAAAGGGCGTGGTAGAAAAAGCCCTCAAAAAAACCCTGGATGTTTGGATAAACGGTGTTGAGCTGGGCCTTAGTGAATTCACTAAGCTAGACCATTTACCGCACAAGATTTTACTCTGCGGCGGCGGCTCGAGCCTGGATATGCTAATGGACCGCTTGCATGATAGCGACTGGTATACCCGGCTGCCATTTACTCGTAAACCGGTGGTCCAGCATATACATCCCGAGCAAGTGGTGGGCATAACCGACCTAACCGGCGGCGTCAAAGACCATACCTTCATTACCGCTATGGGGCTACTCAGGGTTGGACTGGATACGGTACAATATAACGGTACGGGCGGTAACACCGTCAAAGAAAAAATTGATAGGATTTTGCATGTCTAAACAGTCATGCACGGCAAGACAACACATCTGGACTAAACGGTAAAAGCAAGCATGGCTACATTACAATCGCTGAACGGCACCACAGGCAAAGAGACAATCTATGTCGATGTTGATGACGAAATCACAGGTATTATCGACAAAATCCAGGCTGCTAAAGGCAAAGTAATCGCCTTGGTACTGCCTAAGCGTGCTCCAGTGCTCCAGAGCATTGTTAATATGAAACTGCTTAAGCGTACTGCCGAAACAGCCGATAAAAACCTGGTATTAGTAACGACTGAAACTGGACTATTGCCGTTGGCTGGTGCGGTGGGTCTACATGTAGCTAGCACACCCACCAGCAAACCGAGCGTACCAAGCGCCCCAAGGCTTCCTGGTAACGAAGTCGAAGATGCCGAAGAGCCGTTAAAGATCGTTGACGGTAATGCCGCTGAAGAAGGTGATGATTTTGATGCCAGTACCGTTGCCAGCAAGAGCATCGGTGAATTAGCAACAGCAGGGGCTGCCCAGGCAGACGAGGATGATATTGATGAGTCTATTGATATGGCAGATGATGCCGATGAGTCAATCCCGACAACCGACAGCAAATCAGCGCCAAAACCCAAAAAGGACAAGAAACTCAAAGTACCGAACTTTGATAGTTTCCGCAAAAAGATCGCACTCGGTGTCGCTGGTTTGGTTGTTTTAGTGGTAGCTTGGATTTACGCCTTTATGATACTGCCAAAAGCGGCCATTGCTATCCATACCGATAGCAGTACGGTAACTACCAATCTAAACTTAACGCTCGATACCACGGCCAAAGCTCTGGATACAGGCAACAATATTGTGCCGGCAACGCAGCAGAGCCAGCAGAAAACCGCCACGCAGCAGGTAGCAGCTAGCGGCCAGCAGAATAACGGCGCTAAAGCGACCGGTACAGTTACTATAACAAACTGTACTCCTGATAATTCTGAGTTAGTTTTGCCGGCTGGTAGTACGGTTACAGCTAATAGTCATACATATGTGCTGCAAAGCGGCGTTGATCTATTGTTTAGTGGTGTACACAGCCATAGTAGTTGCCAGTCAACCGGTGTTACCTCGAAAACAGTCAACATTACTGCTATAAAGGGCGGCGCAGATTACAATACCAGCGACTCAAATGCTACTTTTAGCTCATCTGCTGGCAATAACGCCCAAATTATCGGCGGCGCATCGGGTGGCACGGACAACATCACCAAAATTGTAGCCCAAAGCGATATCGACAGCGCCACCAGTAAAATTACTGCTACCAGTAGCGACGATGTAAAAACGCAATTGATCACCACTATACAATCCAAGGGCTTATTGCCAGTTCCTGCATCCTTCCAAGCGGGTACGCCGCAAGTTACTACTAGTGCGAAAGCCGGGGATACTGCCGACAACGTAACGGTTACGGCGGTTACTACTTACACGATGCTTGCCGTACAAAAGTCAGACATCCAAAAGTTGGTAGATGCTAATGTCAGCAGCCAAATTGATAAGGGCAAGCAGGTTATCTTAGATGACGGTGTGGCCAATGCCACCTTTACTGAAGCAAACCCACCAGGAGCTACTAGCGCTATAGTGGCTATGGAAGCAAAATCAGTCGCTGGTCCGGAACTGAACCTGACAACCCTTAAAAAGCAACTGGTGGGTAAAAAAGCAGGTGACGTTAAAAACTATCTTAAGCAAACGCCCGGCGTTACTAATGTAGATGTAAAATACAGCCCCTTCTGGGTGAGCGTAGTGCCTAAAAACGCCAGCAAAACGACAATTACGATCACAAAAGCAGGGAATTAGCGAGCCGGATAGGTATGGCTGCCGAGGGATATATCGTAGCGCTTGATTACGGAGAAAAACGTGTAGGCGTAGCAATTACCCATAGCCTGGCACGTCTGCCAAGGCCGCTTACCACGCTGCAAAATACTGAAACGCTCCTGGATGACATCCGCGAGCTCGTTGTGCGTGAGAATGCTATAAAAGTTATAGTTGGCCTACCGCGCGGCATGGACGGCGGCTATACCGCTCAAACCAAAACGGCCGAAGCGTTTGCCAAGAAGCTGGAAGCAGTGATAAGCGTGCCGATAATATTGACCGATGAGACACTGACGAGCATAGACGCCGAAAGCGTACTAAAAGGCGCTACGTATCAAAAGGGTGAGGTTGACGCCCTAGCCGCAACCTTTATACTGGAACGATATCTGGCTGATCACCCGGCGGAGGAGGCAAAAGGTGTATAAAGTAGGCAATAAGCAGCGGCGTCCTTGGTTTCGGCGTATTAGTATTGCTGTCGGCGTATTAATAGTGGTGCTAGCAGCAGCTACGGCGGGTATATGGCATTTTTATGAACAGAATTTGCGACCGGTTAGCGCACATGGCATGCCGATTAGTATTACTGTTGATAGCGGCGCAAGTCCCGCAAAGATCGCTGATTTGCTACACGCCAAGGGTATTATTCGTAGTGCCTGGACATTTGAAACCTATGTTCGCCGTGAAGGTGTCGGTGCCGACTTGCAGGCTGGTACGTACTCGCTGAGTCCTGCGCAGAGTGTGTCTGATATTGTTGCTCAGCTAAGTCATGGCAAGGTAACTACGCGGCTGGTAACGATTTTACCTAGTCAGCGGCTGGATCAGATTCAGCAGGCGCTAATAAACGATGGCTTTAGCGAGGCTGATGTAGTTGCTGCGTTGCAACCAAGTGCGTACGAAAATAATGCTGCTCTAGTTGACAAGCCTGTGGGTAATAACCTGGAGGGCTATCTTTACCCAGATTCGTTCCAGCGTACCAGCGCAACTACCGCCTCGACAATCGTTCAGGAATCAATCGCCGAGATGCAAAAGCACTTGACCCCCGATATTCGAGCAGCTTTTGCCAGAGAGGGTCTTAGTACCTATCAGGGAATTATTTTGGCCTCAATTGTTGGAAAAGAGGTGTCAACACAGAATGACCGCAATCAGGTGGCCCAGGTATTTCTGAAGCGGCTGCAAATGGGTATGACGCTGGGGAGTGACGTGACCGCTATCTACGGCTCAAGGCTGGCCGGACAAGGAACTTCGCTCAGCTATGACACGCCTTATAACACGTTGATTCACACTGGTTTGCCACCCACGCCGATCAGTAATGTCAATGATAGCGCTTTGCAGGCAGTAGCTCATCCAGCTACCACTGATTGGTTATTTTTTGTGGCGGGAGATGACGGCGTAACGCATTTTTCTAGTACTCTGCAACAGCATCAAGCGCTTACGGCGCAGTATTGCCACAAGCTTTGTAGTAGCAATTAATGCGTGCACTGCAGCTGCCTTGTAACAGGGGTAAAAATAGCCTTTAGGCTTGCAGCTGGGCCTAGATATTGCTACCATTAGCATTGTAGCAATATGCCATCACTGTATGGTGCAGGCTTGTTGTTACACTTTTGCAGCTACTACAAAATTAATAAATCCGGCTCTCATTGCTGGGCCAATACTTACGTAAAACAGCAAAGGTTTGGCGTCTTTGGCCTTCACAAGAACGCTTTATACGCCAGGAGTTACAGTATTAGTACTACATCCACCGGGTCAGCAGCAGCCCGCATGATAAATCAACGGCGTCTGCGGCTGAACAAGATTGTTCAAAAGTCTTTAAAACGTAAAGTGGTGCAGAGACGTCTGGTTCGCTATGGCCTAGTGACTGCTAATGCAATAGTACTCACTATTGTCGTGTTTTTTGTGGTCGTCAGCTCACACACCAATCAAAGCGCGGCGGGTGTACTGGCTGATACGAGTACGGCTGCGGCCAAACCGGTCGATGGCTTAACGGCCTACGATATTGCGGCTAATGTGGCTCGGATAGCAAACTTGCCAGAAAGTACTCCTATCGCTAACCAGGCGCAAAGCGCCCATGTGGCAGTTGCAGTAAGTGCTAGTGATGCCAGTATCGTTCCCAAGCCGCAAATTGTCGCGACTGCACTTAAAAGCCGCGAAGATATAAAGGTATACTATGCCCAATCTGGCGATACAGTAAGCTCTATTGCTCAGAGATTCGGCGTTACCAGCGACAGCATTAAATGGTCAAACAATCTTCAGAGTGATACCGTAGCGCTTGGCAGCAGGCTGATAATTCCGCCCATTAATGGCGTTGTATATACGGTAAAATCGAGCGACACCGTACAAAGCTTAGCGACCACCTATAAAGCGAACGCCGACCAAATTATTGCCGCCAATGATGCCGAACTTTCGGGCATCTACCCTGGTGAACAAGTCCTGATACCTAACGGCCAACTGCAAACTTCTAAGGGTGGCGGCATATTCTTCGCCAGCGCCAGTGCTGGATCGTTTACGCCTGTTTATGGCAGCAATGGCTATGACTATGGATACTGTACTTACTATGCAGCGGCTCGTTCAGGCGCACCAGGCAACTGGGGTAATGCAAATACCTGGGCATACTATGCCGCTCTCAGCGGCTGGACGGTTAGCTCCGTGCCAAGGGTTGGAGCAATTGCACAGACTTCGGCGGGATATCTAGGCCATGTGGCGATTGTGGAAGCAGTCTCTGGTGACGGCACACAGATTAAATATAGCGACATGAACGGCATCGCCGGTTGGGGCCGCGTTGGCTACAGTGATTGGGTACCAGTATCTCACTTCCAACACTATATCTACCGATAACAGCTTACCTAGAAGCTCGTATACAATCTAGAACATAATTCTTCTAGTTTTGCTAGGTCCTGTCTGATATACTAGGAATATATGAAGTTTATCGACCATGTGACCATTTCGGTGAAGGCAGGCGACGGCGGCAATGGCCGGATGAGCTTTCGGCACGAAAAATATGTCGATAAGGGTGGTCCAGACGGCGGCGACGGCGGCAACGGCGGTGATATTGTCTTTGTCGCCTCACGCAACCAGAACACGCTGGTTAGCTTTCGCTACCACCGCGAACTCTTGGCCGAATCTGGCGGTGCTGGCGATAAAGTCCGACGGCATGGCAAAAATGGTCAAGATCTGCTGGTAGAAGTGCCCGTTGGCACTATGGTCACCAACCAAGAAGGTCAACTTTTGGCCGACCTAACCGAAGATGGTCAGCAGACAATTGTAGCAGAAGGTGGTCGTGGTGGTTTTGGGAACGCCCATTTCCTAAGTAGTGTACGCCAAGCGCCCAAATTTGCTGAAAAGGGTGAGATTGGCGAAGCGGTAGAACTAACATTAGAACTAAAGCTAATTGCTGATGTTGGTTTAGTGGGTTTGCCAAACGCCGGTAAGTCTACCTTGCTCAGTGTGATTAGCAATGCCCGCCCAGAAATTGCCGATTATCCATTTACCACCTTGACGCCCAATCTGGGAGTCGTGGATATCGACCATGAGCACAGTCTTTTATTTGCCGATATCCCAGGGCTGATCGAAGGTGCTGCTATGGGCAAGGGCCTAGGCGACGAATTCCTCCGCCATGTTGAACGTACCGCAGTGCTGTTACATCTTGTAGATGTGACAGGTGACGATATAGTGGCAGATTATCAAACAATCCAGAACGAATTGGAAACCTACCGTTCAAATCTGGCTAAAAAGCAGCAGATTGTCATTTTAAGTAAAACTGATCTAGTCTTGCCAGAAGAGCTGGCCGAGAAGAAGCAGCAGTTTGCTAAAGCATTGCCTAAGGGCGTGCAACTGTTGACTATTTCGGCACAAGCTCACGAAAACCTACAGCCGTTGCTGTATGCGGTGGGTGCTATGGTTGACGCCGAGCGGGCGCATGAAGCGGCTCAAGAGCCCGAAGAAAAAACTATTCCCATCTTGCGCCTGAAAGACCAAAGCACGTGGCGGGTTAGCCACGAAGGCGATGCGTTTACCGTTAGCGGTAACAAAATTGAGCGTTTTGCAGTGCGCACCGACTTTACTAACGAAGAAGGTGTCCGCCGTCTGCGTGTCATTATGCGTAAGCAGGGCATTATGCACGAACTCGCCAAACAGGGCGCCAAGCAGGGTAATACCGTCCGCATCGGCGGCGGCGAATTTATCTATTAGTAGGCCTACTGTAGCTTGTAAACTTATAACACTTATGTTATAATACTATAAGTGTTTCAAGCACGACCGGCAGTTTCTTTCTAGGAAGGAATTACAAACGGTGTCATCAGCAAAAAAGAGGACGCAGCGGCCTACCCCCACTCTGTCTCCCGACTTCGTCACGCGCGTACTTCGACTGTTCGACGGAGAGGAGCGCGAAGCACTTCGCAAGTCTCTGGTGCAGTCGCCCTACTCGCAGTACCTCTACGAGAGGTTCGACGCGAGGCGTGAGGAGCTGGAAGCAATGGGGCTGATCGCCTTGCCGGAGTCGCAAGACTTCAAGGCTCTGATGCTGATCTGGGTCGCGGGATATCGTGCGAAGAACCCCGCAGACCGTCCCGTCAAGGAATAGTCTAGGGCGCTGAGACGCTAGTGTGAGGACGCCGGGTTGGGCAGGGTCGTCTACATAGACCAACACCCCCGCTCAACCCGGTTCGCACTCCTCACATATCTGCTTTACAAATGTGTGTTTGTACTGATGAGTCCAAAAGGACGAAAGCAAAGCCTGTGGGTAGTTTTGGTACGCTGATGCTACACTGTAGTACATGACGCAGAGTTTTTTCTGGTACGACCTGGAGACGTCGGGGATTAGTCCGCGCGCGGCGCGCATTATGCAGTTTGCAGGGCAACGGACTGACATGGACCTGAACCCGATCGGCGAACCAGTCAATCTACTTATCAAACTCAGCGAAGATATTTTGCCCGACCCGGAAGCTGTGCTGTTGACCGGTATTACACCGCAGGCAACTTTGCAAGATGGCCTGACCGAAGCCGAATTCCTGCAGCATTTCCAAAAAGAAGTCGCCACACCAGGCACTATCTTTGTGGGTTACAATACAGTGCGCTTCGACGATGAGTTTATGCGCTTTTTATGCTACCGCAATTTTTACGATGCATACGAATGGGAATGGAAAGACGGCAAGAGCCGTTGGGACTTGTTGGACGTAGTGCGTATGACGCGGGCGCTTCGACCCGATGGTATTAACTGGCCAATGACAGAGGATGGTAAACCAACTAATCGCCTGGAACTTATCACAAAGCTCAACGGTTTAGACCACGACCATGCTCATGATGCGCTCAGTGATGTGGTAGCTAGTATTGCGGTGGCTCAGCTCATTAAAACCAAGCAGCCAAAATTATTCGACTACTTGTTAAATCTGCGTGATAAAAAAGCAGTCAAGAAGTTCCTAGAAGACAACCCAACGTTTGTTTACAGTAGCGGCAAGTATCCGAACGAAACCGAAAAAACGGTCGTTGCCTACATGCTTCATGTAGATGATAGTAAAGGTGCGCTAGTGTACGATCTGCGGCAAGACCCAGCCCAGTTTGCTGCGCTTTCACCAGAAGAGCTGGCCGAGCGGTGGAGCTACACTAAAGACCCCGAGGCGCCTGCGCGCCTGCCGGTTAAGACGCTCAAGTTCAATCACTGTCCGGCATTGTCACCACTGGGCCTGATCGGCGACGAGGCAGTGCAAAAACGCTTGCAGGTGACGCCGGAGCTCGTTAAAGCTAATCTTGCAAAGCTGAAAGCGGCACCAGATCTAATCACGAATATCATAAAAGCACGCGAATTGTTCGACGAAGAACGTGCCGAGCACTGGAAAGGCGAAGCCGCTGATGCTGACGCGGCGCTGTATGACGGTGGGTTCTTTAGCGACAACGATAAACGCTTGATGTCGGTGGTACGTGCTGCAAAGCCAAGTGAACTCGGCCAGCTGCCTGCCGAATTTCAAGATGAGCGTCTGCAAACTATTTTGCCACGCTACAAAGCTCGCAATTTCTCTAGCAACTTAACGGATGAAGAACGTGCCGAGTGGGAGCAATATCGCTACCATGTGCTTATGGACGGTGGCACCGAAAGTCGCTTAGCTAAGTATATACATCGTCTTGGTGAACTGGCCGAAACAGAAGCGGGCAGCGATAAACGCTACTTGCTTGAGGAACTCCAGCTCTATGCTGAGAGTATCATGCCAGTAATTGAGACTGATCAATAAAACGGGCAAATTCCAGCGCTACGGCAAGATTATATAGATTGTTTCGGCGGTGCCACGCATAGAGCAAAAACGGCGAAGAACCAGCTAGGATAACCGTGGAAAGCCACAATGTGAAGGTAATTTGAATAGTAGTGCCGGGGATGAGTCCTAGCACGAAAAAGTTTTGCATTTTCGCCCTCCGTTAGCCGTGTTGTGTCTACTAAGTAGTGTATGCAAAAAGTTGACAAAACTCAAGACAGATTTTGTATTATGCTTATGGCTATTTGGAGCGGAGCCGGTTGAGCCGATCGCGGTTGGTAAGTGCGATGAACAGAGCGATAAAAAAGGCACTGACGCCCAGCCCCATTTGCCATAAGCTGACATGACGCATTTCAAGGAAAAAGGTAAGGCCAAGCAGGCCTATCGCCACAATATCATATAACCACTCCAGCCATATCCACCGCGGAAACAATATTTTTACGGCTTTGCCACCATTTGCAATGACCCATAGACGAAGTTCTTTAGCCCAAGCATTATTGATCGAAAGCAGCCCTAGGCCGGCAACGATTAAAGGGATGCCACCCGGGCCCGGCAACCAACCTGTAGCGATGCCTGCTAGTATCAAAAAATAACCGGCTACATCGGTTAAAATGCGCTTGCCATGATGCTGCACAAAATTCATGGCATCAGTATACCTTGTTGTGTGTGGGTTTACGACGCCATTAGCTTTTTCTAAAGGCGTAAGTTGAGAGAGGTTAGCATTTTACAGGCCGACAAAAACGTTACTTTTAAAGATTTTCAAGTGGTATGCCGGTTTTCTCGGAAACCTTACGGGCCCAAGCCAGCAGGCGTTCAAACTGACTGTCGCGAGCGGCAAGCTCTGTTTCGTAGCGATCGATACGGGCGATAAAACCGTCGATAGTGTTAAGGAGGTGATCATATTTCTCATCAAGCAGATCAAGCCGCCGGTTTACTTCGGCAAACTGATTGTCTATTGCAGCGAACCGATGATTTACCTCAGTAAACTGGCTCGAAACTTGCCCCATGAAATCCTTCAGGATGTCTATAACATCATCAATATCTTTTCTGGTCGCCGTTTCACTCATATGCTTAGTATATCATCGCGTTCCTTATTCAAAACGTCTATTCGACGTAGCAGTATAAGTATAAATAAACCGCGACTACTTTCCAGGTAGATCCCTTAACAAGGATATAGGCGTGATAATTGCTCCAGCGTAATTCGAAATAGCATCCGGTCCATCCGGATAATGGTAGAATAAGCTCGACTCAACGCCAACAACACTCCCAGTACTGGTATCGAGAATAGGGCTGCCACTTGTGCCGCCGAGTGGTACAAGCTCCTTAACGCTAATCTGATAAGGCCCTATGTCCGCTGCGGTGCCGTTTTTCTCATATAAATACACTTTGGATTGCTGGCTGACATCCAGATTCCAGGGGAATAAGCCAACCATTCGCAATGTACTGCCGGATTGCGGACTGTCGGCGGCGAAGCGAATTGTAGTACTTGTGCTGGGTGGCAGTCCGGTGGGGGCAACAATAAGTCCTATGTCTGCTTGCGGGTGAGTGAATGAGGCCGCAACATTTACGTATTCGTTGGTGTAGGGATTGGCCAGTTTGCTAAACGCCTGTTTTACGACATGCCTGGCGGTAACATATATACCCCCTTCATCAATTTGCCATGCAGTAGCAAAACCTCTGGTATCATGTTCGCTGCTTCCTCTGACCAGCCGTAGTGACTGCCGTATAGCGTCCAGTGCAATGTCGGCCTCGGGTGCGGCACTACGCGGTCGCTGGAAGGTCTGGCGCAGATAATCTTTATCAGTTAGCGTGCCCAGGTGCTGGTTGTTTGCTTCTGGATTCACTGTAATTTGGGGACGATAACTAGTAATGAGTGACAACTGGTCGCCTGCTAGTGGATTCAGTAATACTTCGTTATTGCTGAAATGCTGCGGCCATCCCGTTCTCTCGTGCACTGCATACAGCACGCTACTACTAGCTATGGCTGCCATGCCTGTTACCAATCCGCCAAGTAACATGCGCCGGCTCACTGGCCGCTGCTCACGATCTGTTCCTGAAGGAATCTCACTAGACGAATGCCTTGCCATATGTTCAGCCATAATAGCATATGGTAATGGCGGCCTGACGCGTGGATTGGCATGGCTCGCGTACCTAGTAGTAAAGCATGGAAAAATGTGTCAAAAACCGCTATACTTGTGCAGTTACAATGAACGACGAAATTGTAGTTAAAGGAGCTCGGGAGCACAACCTTAAGAACATCGACGTCACGATTCCTCGTGGTAAGTTGGTGGTAATTACGGGCCTGAGTGGTTCCGGCAAATCCAGCCTGGCGTTCGACACCATTTATGCCGAAGGC
>Ga0157374_10000271_pt1 | contig 48054 bp, 49 predicted proteins | sample M25metaG_FD_115308 | JGI IMG/M metagenome (GOLD analysis project Ga0157374, IMG submission 115308) | Miscanthus rhizosphere microbial communities from Kellogg Biological Station, Michigan, USA - M2-5 metaG | ecosystem: Host-associated > Plants > Roots > Rhizosphere > Soil | place: USA: Michigan...
TGCATCTACCGAAGTACATTCGGTTATCGCCGGAACGAAACACGGCCGTGTTCCGCATCATGCAAGAGGCGTTGACCAACATCGCCCGTCATGCGGATGCGACGAAGGTGACGATACAAGTATGGAAACACAAAAGCCAATTGCTGATAGAAATCGAGGATAACGGCAAAGGCATTACCGAGGGCGCACTGACCAAGCCGAAGTCCTTCGGTATTTTCGGCATGCACGAGCGCATTCATTATCTAGGCGGCGAACTTGCTATTCGAAAGGCCGAAAGCGGTGGAACGGTCGTGATATTGCAAGTGCCGCTGGAACATACTGAATAAGTGAAAAAATGGTCCAACAGAGCATAAGAATATTGATTGCAGACGACCATGCGGTCGTTCGCGAGGGCCTCAAGCAGTTCTTGGCGGAAACGCCCGGTTTCGAGATCGGTGGCGAAGCCGGTAACGGACGTGAGGCGTTGGCCAAGGTGCGCGAGGGGCGGTGGGATTTGGTCTTGCTCGATATCTCCATGCCGGACAAAAGCGGTATCGATGTATTGAAAGAAATAAAACTGGAAAGCCCAAATTTGCCGGTGTTGGTTTTTAGTATGTTTTCCGAGGATGAATATGCGCTGAGTACTCTCCAATGGGGAGCTTCGGGATTTCTTACTAAAGGAAGCGCCCCTGAGCAACTCATTGAAGCCATTCGCCGTGTCGTGCAAGGCGGCAAATATGTCAGTTCGACGTTGGCTGAGAAACTGTTGGCGCAGACGTTGCCGCAGCGGGCTCCTTTAGCGCATGAATTATTGTCTAAACGAGAGTTCGAGATTCTCTTGTGCATCAGCAAAGGTTTACCCTTGACCCGCATCGGTGAAAGCCTTCATTTAAGCGTTAAAACCGTTAGTACTTACCGTTCCCGCATTCTTGAGAAATTGGGTTTCAGCACAAATGCCGAATTGACCCGATATGTAATCGAACATCGTTTAGATCAGTAAGCGCGGATCAAATCCCGTCTCGTTTTTAGTCTGCAGTAGTTTCTTTCAAAATCGCACCGCCCGAATGCCTTCGAGTGGTGCGTCAATCAATCATCGTTAGACTTCTTTCGAAATCGTAGCGAGCGGGTCCAGGTTGAGACGAGAAGCGCAACCGTACAAAGTTAGTACGGTGAGCATCTCAGTCTCAACCTGGGCTCGCTCGGTCGGTTACGAAAGAAGTCCGTTGATTTTCACGTTATTCAATTATTGCAATTCGGTTAAACGGCAACCGCCTATAACAACTTTTACAATGGTCCAATCGAGGCAATTCGCAATTATTGAGGCCAGCGACGACGATGTTTGACGTTGCTCGTTCTCTACGCATTTTTACCGCCGCGGTTATGTAGGAAAAAGCTGACATTTTCAACTCGGCTTCCTACAAAAAATCAGAACATCACCGATATTTTTCTCTCTCGAAAAGCTTCAAGATAGCACCATGTTGAGACGTTAATGAAAACGTACTCAATGGACGAAACGGCATCGTTTGAACGTCGATTTCGATGAGTGAATGCGGTGAAACAAGTAAGAAGGAATTAGGAATTTCATGGGACTGCGTCATCGAATTGTCAGGATTGTTAGCACAAACACGTTAGTCACTCCCGATCTGACCGAAAGTTTATATACGACGGGAAATCATCAGCCTTTGAAGCCTGGTATTTATACGGTGGTGTGGCCATCGAATATCCGTAAGCCGATATATAACAGCGATGCGAAATATATCGGCCCTTTTAAAACAGTAGCACACGCACGCTTATTGGTTCGCCTGTGTGTTGCCGAGTACTTTCTCGAAAAGCGTTTTATTACCGGGGCTGTTCAACGGTTGGAACCAAGCCTTCATTAAGCGAATATCGAAGTGATTCTTAATGGACACTCGATGTCTCGTAACAAAATACGGATGTAATGTTGTTTTGATTTAATTCGACACGAGATGTTGAATGATCTTGATTAATCGAATGTCTGAAATGAACGGAGGATTTACGGTGTCATCGATCGGCCCATTCAATACGATCTATAAAGCGAATGTTGATGTCGCCAGAGGATTGGTCGGTCTTGATCTTAATGGCGCTGAGAAAGACGATGCTCGAAAAGTTGTGGATATGACTCGCGATTACGTCGATGCAACTTACAAAACCTATGACGGATTAGTTTGTTTTATCCAAGATGGAATGGGATCGGCCAATCAAAAAAATCATGGTGCAACCAAGGAAACAATTCTCTCCGGCCCAATGGCGGATGCCCGGAGAATGCCAAAGGCGTTGGAGCCTGAGCGTAAACGATTAGTTGTGTAAGGAATGCCCCCCTCGGCGCCTGACTGCCCCTTGTGGTGGAACGGCGCCATTTTTTTTCGATTGCGAAGGAGAGTAAAAAATGACCTATGGCGTGCATGAAATCGTCCAGGTGCTTGGCGATGCGTTTCTCATCACTTCCACATGGCGTATGTGTCAGTACGCGACCCGCGATAAGCAACCGCTCAAGCCGGGATTTTATTTCGTGTTGTGGCCGACTTGCACCCATTCCCCGAGCTACGACAAAGATGCGCGCTACGTGGGGCCATTACCTACCAAGCTGTTTGCGGAAAAACTAAAGACGAGTGCCGTATCCCTTGGTTTATTAACCGATCATTCGATAACGTCCAAAGATGTGAGTGGTTGAATGTCGTTTTTGGAAACCGCCGTTTGCACGAACCATCAGCAGGAGCATTGTCATGGCATTACATCACGAGATCGTGAAAGTTGTGGATGATACAGCGCTATATGATGGCGCGACCGACAAATATTTCTATACGACAGAAGATGGAAACGCGCTGGTGCCGGGCTATTATTTAGTATTGTGGCCACCACGAATTAAGCGGCGACGATACGATCAGCATGCGACCTATTACGGTCCGTTTAATCAACCGCTACATGTGCAGCTTTTGATGCAACATTGTTTACAGCAATATCTGAAGAAGATTCAGACCCGCAGTAAAAAACGGGAAGTGGAAAACAGCCATTGAAGAAGTCCTGAAGTTGAAGGCTATGCAGGAACGCTTGTTGTCAGAGCCACTTTATCGCCAGAGCCGGCGAACGCGATCGGATACGCCCTCATGTATGGCTCGTGTCTAAGCGCTCCTGCCATCGCCATCGTTTCAACAACGACGGAGTAGCCATGATGAAGACCAAGAACGCGAATTGTCATCGGGATTTGACCGATGAGGCGCGGGCCAAGAAGCTTGCGGACGCAAGGGCTCGCTATGGAAAACCGTTTGTGACGGAAACGTTAATTCCGCGAAGTACGGAACCTTCTTTCGTTCTTCGCGAGATATGGCGGCGCAGCCAGGAAAGTGCCGCAAACAGGTCCTTGATGAGCGCGACAATGTCTCGGAGCTCCACATCGTCGGGTATGCCGATTTCTTTGCGCGCGAGGGGCGGCACGCTGCTCGCTCACAACACTGCGGCGGACGAATTGCGCAAACCAATGGACGGCGTCGAAAGAGAGAATAAGCAATTTCCTTCTTTTGAAACCACCCGTTGCGCTTAAAGCAAATTTTTCCGTTGATAACCATAAATCCTTATGGTTGCTGAGACTATTCACATAATTTATGCGAGGCATCAGCCCTCGTTGTAACTTCCGCTGTGCAATCTTCCGCGAGATGCCTGTGTTTGTATGGGACTAACGCTCATACATGTCAAATCTCTAAGTAACGCCGGAGAAGCCGGAATAAAGCGTTTCCTGTTAAAATACGGCCCGCAAGTCACCATCCGTGACCGGGTTATAGATCTATAAATTCTGCAAAACCGTCTACGGTGATGTGCCATTCGCCGCCGTCGCCCGTATCAACATAAGGACAAGCATGAACATTCACGAGTATCAAGGGAAGGAACTCCTCCGTAAGTATGGCGTCGCGACTCCGCGGGGTGTGCCATGTTTTTCGGTTGATGAGGCGGTAAAAGCGGCCGAATCGTTGGGTGGCAAGGTGTGGGTCGTGAAAGCCCAAATCCATGCCGGCGGCCGCGGCAAAGGCGGCGGCGTTAAAGTGGCGAAATCGATCGACGAAGTGCGGGATTACGCATCCCAAATTCTTGGCATGACCTTGGTTACGCATCAGACCGGACCTCAAGGCCGGCTCGTTAAGCGCCTGTTGGTAGAAGAGGGCGCCGATATCAAAAAGGAACTGTATGTCGGCATGGTGGTAGATAGAGCCACTATGCGCGTCACATTGATGGCAAGTTCTGAAGGCGGCATGGAAATTGAAGAAGTCGCCGAAAAGCATCCCGAAAAAATCCACAAAATCGCTATCGATCCAGCGGCAGGCCTTAAAGATGCCGAGGCTGATGACGTGGCCCGCAAAATCGGCGTGCCGGACGGATCCGTTCAGGAAGCCCGGAAGTTCATGCAAGCGTTATATAAAGCATTCGTCGATTCCGACGCATCGCTTGCCGAAATCAATCCGCTTATTCTCACCGGCGACGGCAAAGTGCTCGCCTTAGATGCAAAGCTTAACTTCGACTCGAACGCGCTCTATCGTCATCCGGAAATCGTCGCCATGCGTGACTTGGATGAAGAAGATCCGGCTGAAATCGAAGCATCCAAATTCGATCTATCCTACATTTCCCTCGACGGAAATATCGGTTGCCTGGTAAACGGCGCCGGCTTGGCGATGGCAACCATGGACATCATCAAGCTCTACGGCGGCAGTCCGGCCAACTTCCTCGATGTCGGCGGCGGCGCGACTACTGAGAAGGTTACTGAGGCCTTCAAGCTGATGTTGAAGAACCCCAATCTCGAAGCCATCTTGGTCAATATCTTCGGCGGCATCATGAAATGCGACGTTATCGCGACCGGTATCGTCGAAGCTGCTAAGCAAGTTCACTTAACCGTACCGTTGGTCGTGCGTTTGGAAGGCACTAACGTGGAGTTGGGCAAGAAGATCCTCGCCGAGTCGGGCTTGCCTATCATTTCCGGGAACAACATGGCCGATGCGGCACAGAAAGTCGTAGCAGCCGCAGCCAGCAAAGGGAAGCAATAATGTCGATTCTTATCAATAAAGATACCAAGGTCATCACGCAAGGCATCACCGGCAAAACCGGGCAATTTCATACTCGCATGTGCCGCGATTACGCTAACGGCAAAAATTGTTTTGTTGCCGGGGTTAATCCGAAGAAAGCCGGCGAAGACTTCGAAGGTATTCCGATTTATGGTTCGGTAAAGGATGCCAAGGCAGCGACCGGTGCGACCGCGTCCGTTATTTATGTGCCGCCCCCCTTTGCTGCTGCAGCTATCGATGAGGCCGTCGATGCCGGATTGGATCTCGTGATCTGTATTACCGAGGGCATTCCGGTAGCCGACATGATCCGTACTCGCTACAAGATGCAAGGCAAACACACCATTCTGATTGGGCCGAACTGTCCCGGCATTATTACGCCGGACGAAATCAAGATCGGCATCATGCCGGGACACATTCACAAAAAAGGCCGTATCGGCGTGGTTTCCCGCTCCGGTACTTTAACCTATGAAGCAGTGGGCCAGTTGATGGAGCAAGGCCTTGGTCAATCCACTTGCGTTGGCATTGGCGGCGATCCGGTGAATGGATTGAAGCACATCGATGTCATGAAGATGTTTAACGACGATCCGGAAACAGACGCGGTCATCATGGTTGGCGAAATCGGCGGCGAAGCGGAAGAAACCTGCGCCCGCTGGATCAAAGACAACATGAAGAAGCCCGTCGTCGGTTTCATCGCCGGCGTTACCGCGCCTCCCGGAAAACGCATGGGACATGCCGGTGCAATCATCTCCGGCGGCAAAGGTACTGCGCAAGAAAAATTGGCGGTGATGGAAGAGTGCGGTATCAAAGTCACTCGCAATCCTGCGGACATGGGCAAATTGCTGAAGTCCATTTTGTAAACGTAAACGTTTTAAGCAAGAAGGGGAGCCGACGGCTCCCCTTTTTCATTAGACTTCTTTCGAAACCTACTGTGCGACCCGAGGTTGATACTCCGGTGCTCAATATACTCATTGCACACCGCCGCTCCTCGTCTCAACCTTGGGCCGCTCGCTACGGTTTCGAAAGAAGTCTATTTATTACATGAGAAAATCAGCTAAATTAACTTCTACCCGCGCCAGTCGTTGGCGTAAGCAACGCGATAGTAGTGTCGAGCTTTCGGAAGAGGATGGTGTGCGATCGCTACACTTAGGTAGTGATTTAATCCAAAGCTCTATGCGGATTTCAGATCCGTACGAATTGGAGATCGCCTATACCCAATGCATGATGGGGTTTCTGCTCTTCAATCTTGCACCCAAGGATATTGTGATGATCGGCTTGGGGGGCGGCTCATTAGCGAAATTTGTTTATCGTAGATTGCCTGAGGTTTCCACAATAGCCGTTGAAATCAATCCGCAGATTATTGCGGCGGCGCGAAGCTTTTTCTTTTTACCGAAAGAAGGCAAACGCTTTCGAGTGGTGTTGGGAGATGGGGCTGAATACGTCACACTCAACCCCGACAGTTGCGATGTGCTAATGGTTGATGGTTATGAGGATGGTGCGCTGCCTGAAGCATTGGCGACCGATGAGTTCTATGCCGATGCGTCGGCGGCGTTGCGGCATAACGGCATCATGGTGGTGAATTTGCTCGGGCGGGATCGGCGATTTAAAAAATATTTGGAACGGATTACCGCTTTTTTTCCCGGCGGCGTATTGCAGTTGGATGACGGCGACCGGGGAAATGTAATTATTTTTGCGTTTCGGAAACGGCCGGACAGACGGCGTTTAAAGACTTTGGAAAAGCGGGCGAAGGAATTGGCAAACCAATTTGGCTTGCCTTTTGAGCGTTATGCGACTGAATTTTTATCGTTGCTGTAGTTAAGCTTTTTCGCAACCTACTATGCAGATCTATCTTAAGATCGCAAGGCTCATCGTACTATTTTAGCGATTTGCCCTTTTTTGATTTATTACTCAAACCTTGCCGCCAAGGTTGTGCTCGTTGCACAAGTGCTTCGATTTTTTTAGATTGGCGTCCCGCATTTTCAAATACTCCCGAAACAACTCCAGCAATAAAGGTTTTTCGGTTCTGCCGAGGTTTGTTTGGGCGAAGACTTTTTAGTCATATAAATCGTGTCGTTCGCGAGCCGCATTTTCCGGCGTGTCCTGCTACTCTGGCTCGGGAGCGGCTTTCTCAATCTTGAGACATGATCTTGACCCTAGCGTTGCGGCAAGTGCGGAAAAGCCCATTTATCGGATTTGCGGTTGAGCGCATCGAGAATCGAATTCATAGTAAACCCGCTCTAGGTTATTGAGCTATCAATTCATATTGCCTGCGGCTTACCTGCGAGAAATGTTAAACGCATAGCACACGTCCTAATGATGCGTGTATTTTTGTTTTTCCTTTTCCAAAATCTGAATATGTTTTTTCTTGGCAATAACGTCGGGATAGAGATCCGTAAATTTAGCCTCCATATCGGCCAATTCCTCGCGTAATGATTTGAGTTGTTGGTTTAATTCATGGAGACGGTCGTTATTTTTGTTCAAGAGTGGTTTAAGCGAGGCGGGTTTTGCCTTGGGCACTAACGTTCCGTCCTCGGTATTCGAAATTGGCAAAATAGGAACACTCGCAGTTCCCGCCGCCGGTGTAGAAGATTGTGTTATCTGTGTAGGCGGAGGCGCAACAGTCGATGACGTGAAAGGCTCGGTCGCCGCGTAGTAAATAGAACCTCCTGTAAATAGAAGCGCCGCGGCAACCGCGAATCTTTTGCGTCTACTCCTGCTTGTCGACGGTAAATTTATTGCAGTTGATTGAACCTCGTTTGGTTGCATGATCGATAAATAGGGCAAGACTCGCTTTTCCGGCGATGCTTGAAAGTCGCGTAACGCTCGTGCTAAGTCCTTGGCGCTTTGAAAGCGATCATCGGGATTTTTTGCCAGCGCTCGATGTAGAACGTCTTCCAAATATGCAGGAATCGACGTGGAGGTATGTGAGAGCGGCAACGGCGCTGTATGAAGAATCGAATACATCAATTCCCCGATATCTTCGCCATGGAAAGCAGGATGCCCGGTTAGCAATTCATACAGCACCGCGCCAAGCGAAAAGATGTCAGACCTTCCATCTATCGATCTGCAACTGATTTGTTCTGGCGACATATAGCGTGGTGAACCGACCAATAATCCTGGTTGAGTAAACGATGTCGCCGGCAATTGGGCGATACCGAAATCGGTAATTTTAATCAGGCCGCTTTTAGTGAGAACGATGTTGGCCGGCTTGATATCGCGATGAATCACTCCATTGCCGTGGGCATACGCTAGCGCATCCGCGACTTCAATGGCAATACGTACGGCGCGAACGATGGATAATCGGCTGCCGGCATCGATAATTTGCTGAAGGCTCAAGCCCTCCAACAGTTCCATCGCGATATACGACACCCCATTGTCTTCTGCTGCGTCGTAAATAGTGACGATGTTGGAATGGTTTAGCCCGCCGGCTGCCTTAGCTTCTCGGTAGAACCGTTCCTTAAACTGATCCGCCTCGTGCGTTTCTAAACGTAGGCGAATCGTTTTTAGGGCGACGGTACGTTCAATGACCGGGTCAAATGCTCGATATACGATGCCCATTGCACCGTGGCTGAGTACTTCGGTGATCCGATAGCGTCCCAGCGAACGAGGAAAAGATGAGATTGTTTTATAGGCCAGCATGAAGAAATGGAAAACGAGATGCCAGGCTGGAAGATGCAATGATTTGAAGCTCCTGAGAGCCTACGTGACTACTTTTATGCTCGCAAGATTTTTTGAGGCTGTCCGGTCGAGCATTATTGCGTGGAATAGCGCTTACATCGCAGGTCGTTTTCACGCGAAAAATGAGCTTAGTGAAATTGAGCATAGGGTCGCGATGTATCTCGGCGATAAAGGCGGAGACGTTCTATCTTGTCGCCGGGGCGATTGCCTTCCCAAATTTTTACCCATTTTTCAGGTAACGCCGGTTCCTTGTCTGCAATACCTTGAACTAATAGCACATGGCATTTTGTGCCTTCCCCATTCTCGGCGCGCTTGGTAATAACGTTGGCGTAGTAATCAAGCAGTGCCCGTTGCGCTTCCCCCAGGTTGTTGCTGGCCACGCAGTTGTATTTCACCGGTAATGCTTTGCGCAATTCGGTCATCGTGCTCCGATAGCTTCGACCTTCATCTATTAGCGGCAACCAAAGGGTCATTGCCAACATCCAGAATACGGTGATGCCGTTGGTCCAATTGACGATGGCGCGGCGGTTAGAGCGGCGAGTGCGGGCTACGGTAATGAAGTAAACGACACTGAGCAACAGCGCAACCGAAAAAGCAAAAGGTCGGAAGGGCATTTCAAAACCGGGTTGATAATCCTTCACCCAGGCGACGAATGGAGCAGGTGCTCCCATCCGCAATCCTATCCAACCCAGCCAAAGCAATACGGAAAAAAGGCCGAAGGTCATCATGCCGAACCAGTCCAATGCGCTCGCTGCCCCACGTCGAATCGTATCGACGCCTGCTGCGGCGAGAAGCGCGAGCGGTATTAACATGGGTAGCGCACGCACTTCTCTCGCGTCCGGTGCCAGTGAGAGAACCAGATAAACGACGATAACGCTGACCATCGGTAAATGGATTCTTGGCTCGCCGAGGCGCGCTTTGCCTACTCGCCATAATGTCCATAACGCCATTGGCAGTGCAGGCCACGTATACCATGGTAAGAGTCGCAGATAGTAGAGGGGCGCGTAGAAAGGAAAGTCATTCTTAAGATTTAACCAGAATGCTTGGAAATTGCCGGTGTATAACCATTGATTGAAAAGTACCGGGGAGTAATAATGGAATGCGACCATCCATGCAATGATTGGTATCAAGGCAATGGGGGTTGCAATAATCGCGAACTGTAAATAAGTACGTGTGCGCCAATGGCGGAAGAAAATAGGCAGTGTAAGACCGATAGTGCCCAATAAGCTGATGGCGATAAATCCGCGTGCAAGGAATCCGGCGGCGATACCGACGCCTAGCCAAACAGCTCCTAAGCGAGGTTTTTGCTCGGCTATGGCATATCCGTAGAAGCCTATGGTGAAACCGGCGAGCAATGCAGTATCGCTCACCATTTCGTGGAGCCGAAGTAACAGTCCTAGCGTTCCTAGCAGAACAATCACGGTGATGCGTCCCACTCGTTCGCCGAAAAGCGCATGGCCGATCATCGCTGTAAAAAATAGCGTCAACGCGTTGAAGAAGCCGCTGGCTAGTCGGGCGGCATCATGGACGGGCATCAATGGCGAAAATATTTTGGCGAATAACGCGGCTACTACATGGTAAAGGGGCGGGCGTTCTAAGAATGGCTCGCCGGCAAGTGCCGGAATCAGCCAATTTCCAGTTTTAACAATGTTATAAATAACGCCGAACGTTGCTGCTTCATCTCCCTTCCAAGGCTCATGCCCAACAAGCCCCGGGAGTATCCAAACCATGCATAACAGCACGAACAGTGATGTTTTTACGGGAGTCTTCGTGCCGTCGAAGGCAAGGGTCCAATCCCAGTTGCTGCCCGCCGCCGCACTGCGTGGCTGTCCGCTTTGTCGCCAGTGGAAGAGATTCATGGATGAGTGTGGATTAGGGCAGACGTCATTTTACGATCGATGATCGGTGGAAATTAATGCGACTACTCTGATGATTGTAGAAGAACGGACGAACTACGATCTTGCTTGCTGCCTTTTCAGGAACTTCCCAACGATCGCGTAGTTGCGTTCTCAGTAGTGGCAAATATTAAACTGTAGAAACACAAAAGGCAGCCCGGGGCTGCCTTTTGTTCTGTGTAAATCGACCTTTACTTTGTTTCGGCGTCGGGCGATTTCATACCGTATTTCTGACGGAATTTTTCCACGCGGCCTGCCGTATCGACAATTTTTTGCTTACCGGTGTAGAAAGGATGCGACTCCGATGAAATTTCCACCCGAACGACTGGATATTCTTTACCGTCTTTCCATTTCATGGTTTCCTTAGTCTGAATGGTCGAACGGGTCAAAATGCCAAATTCAGCGCCGTGGTCATAAAAAAGCACTTCTTTGTATTCGGGATGAATTCCGGATTTCATTGCGGTTCCTTGCGTTTGGTTGGGCCTGCGTTGCGGCATGCTCGACTCTCAATCGACAAGCCATCGCTAGCGGAAACCGGGCATTATCAATGAAAATGCAGGGAAATTCAACCGCTAATGATGAGTGGGTGTAACTATTAGGTTTAATAATCGGCGTTTAATTGACACGGAAGACGCCATACAAACAATAAATTTTCAAGCGTCGGGAGAGCTGCGGCAGAGGCAGCGGCATGCGCAGCAGCCGTACCGCTGTAAATCCAGCGCTGGCAAGTGTTTGCGTCAATCGGTCTGCGTCGTAGAAGACCTTGTGGTCCGGATCGACCGAATATCCGCGTTCTCCTGGCACACCGATAATCAGCGTTCCCTTTGCGCGTAATACACGGGCAATCTCGGCTAGCAATGGCCCTGGTTCCTCGATATGTTCGAGCACGTTGTCGAGAATGGCGGAGTCGAAACTCATGTTCTCAAAAGGGAGCCGATTGATTTCCATTTGGCGAGCGTCTAGGCCCTGGCTTCGGCAAAATGCAACGGTATCGGGATTGATATCTACGCCAATTGTATTGCGGCGCGATCTCAGCATGTCCCCGATACCGCATCCGATATCCAGTGCTTGGCCATGGAGGTGACGTTTCAACTGCGGATATAGCCACGCGCGCCGATACCAATACGCCAAGCGGCTGCGACTATTGAGATACTCGAAGTAACTATCCTTGTGGCTCATGGTCACAGCGGGTTGGCTAGGTTCGGATATCACTTGGCAGAAGCCTCGTTAGCGGCGCTTTGGTGGTTGGGAGTTTTTGCCTGCATCATGCGTGAACGGCATTGCAAGCGAAGTATGATGAATTAACGACGCTTCGCTCATGTCATAAGCGTGAATGAGCGAAGCGTTTAATCTCAGCAAGGATGTTACCCGCGCTTCATCGAATCGAAGAAGTCTGCGTTATTTTTAGTTTGGCGTACCTTGTCGAGCAAGAATTCCATCGCTTCCAGCTCATCCATTGGATAAAGCAACTTACGCAATACCCAAATCTTATGTAACACATCTTTTTCGATGAGCAATTCTTCGCGACGAGTACCGGAGCGGTTCACATTGATGGCAGGATAAATACGTTTTTCTGCCATGCGGCGATCCAGATGAATTTCCATGTTGCCGGTGCCTTTGAACTCTTCGTAGATCACGTCGTCCATGCGCGAACCGGTGTCGATAAGCGCAGTTGCGATGATTGTGAGAGAGCCGCCTTCTTCTATATTGCGCGCTGCGCCGAAGAAACGTTTCGGGCGCTGCAATGCGTTTGAATCAACGCCGCCCGTCAGCACCTTGCCTGATGCGGGTTGGACGGTATTGTAAGCGCGTGCCAATCGAGTGATGGAATCGAGCAAGATGACAACGTCCTTCTTGTGCTCTACCAGTCGCTTGGCTTTTTCGATCACCATCTCGGCCACTTGCACATGGCGGGTTGCCGGCTCATCGAAAGTGGACGATACCACTTCCCCTTTTACCGAACGCTGCATTTCGGTTACTTCTTCAGGGCGTTCATCGATTAGTAGCACCATCAACACAACTTCAGGATGATTGGCGGCGATTGCATGGGCGATATGCTGCAACATCACGGTCTTACCCGACTTCGGTGAAGCCACTAGCAGGCCCCGTTGACCTTTGCCGATCGGCGCAACAATATCAATGATGCGACCGGTGATGTTTTCCTCGGCTTTGATATCACGCTCCAGTTTGAGCGGTTCCGTCGGGAAAAGTGGCGTCAGGTTCTCGAATAGGATTTTATGTTTAGATCCTTCGGGGGGGCCGCCATTGACCGTATCCACCTTAAACAGAGCGAAGTAACGCTCGCCGTCTTTGGGGGTGCGGATTTCACCTTGAATGGAATCACCGGTGTGCAGATTGAATCGGCGAATTTGACTCGGGCTGACATAAATGTCATCGGGCCCGGCCAGATAGGACGCATCCGGCGAACGAAGAAAGCCGAAGCCGTCTTGCAGCACTTCAAGCGTTCCTTCGCCGTAAATGCTTTCGCCTCTTTTGGCTTGGTTTTTGAGGAGAGCGAAAATCAGTTCCTGCTTGCGCAGACGATTTGCTCCCTCGATTTCATTGGCTATGGCCATTTCCACCAGGTCTGTAATCTGGTGGTTTTTTAACTCCGATAAGTGCATAGGCTTTCGCTAACGCTAGCAGGAATGGAACAGGGGGGGATTAAAATAAAAGGAGAGAAACCAGTCGGTATTATTTGACGCTTGTCGCGACGCATTAATTGCCGTGGCCGACTGAATGCGGCAAGAATAAACGCTTCACAAATTACTGTCAATGAAAGCTGCGAGTTGCGATTTCGATAATGCGCCGACCTTGGTGGCTTCCACGTTCCCATTCTTGAACAGCATCAAGGTGGGAATGCCGCGAACGCCATATTTAACCGGAATGTCGGTGTTCTTATCGGTGTCCATTTTGACGATTTTTAGTTTGCTACTGTATTCCTTGGCGACTTCGTCCAGAATGGGGGCTATGCTTTTGCATGGACCACACCAGTCTGCCCAGTAGTCAACTAGAACTGGGGTTTGCGATTGTAGGACTTCTTGCTCAAAGCTGGCATCAGTGACGTGATTGATATTGGCACTCATGGTGTTCTCAAATTAGGGAGTATGGGTAGCGCTGGAAGTAGCGCAATAGCGCATCTGGCAAAATATAGTACCCACGGACCACAAAAAAAATCAATATTACTTAACAACATCGCGGTCGATAGACGGTATCAGGAAACATTCAATAATAATGCGGAGGCCCTACTGCCCATCATTTTTCATGCCGCTGCCCATGAAACTTACGGAAGGCTCTGAAAACTGATTTGTGCTGGGGATAGGGCGCTTAAATTGTCGTTTCTGATAAAATGATAGCTTGTTTTAGCACTCATGCTAGCGCTTGAGCTGTTTATTTTTTGATGGAAAGTACATTCATGACTTACGTTGTTACCGAGTCCTGCATCAAGTGCAAATATACCGACTGCGTCGAAGTATGTCCGGTTGACTGTTTTCGTGAAGGGCCCAATTTTTTGGTGATCGATCCGGACGAATGCATTGATTGCACTCTTTGTGTGGCCGAATGCCCTGTCGAGGCTATTTTTGCAGAGGATGACGTACCCGAAAATCAGCGGTATTTCATTCAGCTAAATGCCGAGTTGGCAAAGGGGTGGACGCCCATTGTGGAGCGCAAGGATCCCCCGACTGATGCCGACGAGTTCGCTAAAGTTAAAGACAAACTGGATTTGTTGGAACGCTAATTGCCACCCGGCGCGTCGGAGCGCGCGATGGTCCATAGCCTATTCAGCGTCTAGTTCTTATGCCCAATGCGTCCGGTCAATATGAAAGCCTGAGCTTTTCTCCGGTCGCATTTGTCGATCGCGCGGCCGGGGAGTTGGTTTATCGTTTTGCCGATAGACTGCCTGATCTTTCTTTTCTTACAGTCCTGCTCCCGAATATTCATGCGGCGGCGGGCTTCAAGCATGCACTACGGAATGCAGTCAATTGTGATGTCTTATTGTTACCGCGTTTTGCCACCTTTTCCACACTTGCCGAGACGGTGCCGCTAGAAAGACCGGTAGCCTCGTCTAGTCTTCGTTTGGCGCAACTTTATAGCGCGTTGAAAGCTCGCAATTGGTTCGATTCGGCTAACTTATGGCGTATTAGTACCGAGTTAGCGCAACTCTTCGACGGACTCACATTGGCACAGCAGACCTTGCCGAATAGCATCGATGAGTTCATCGAATTTCTCGAGACAAGTTATCAAGCCGAAGCCGATACCGCGATGCGTTTCGAAGCACGTCTGGTGCATGAAATGTGGTACGCATTTAATCGCAGCGAGGCCATCGATCCGAATAGTCCGCTTACTGCCGCAGCCGCTTATGCGTTGCAGTTGGCCGCTTGGGCGCAAAAGCCGCGCGGACCATTATGCGTGATCGGCATCGATCAATTTGCACCGGTAGAAGCGGCTTTTCTGCGGCAATACGCCGAACGGCAACCGGTTTTAGTTCTCAATACAAAAATTTCCACTGTTGATCCGTCGACGGCTTGTCTCGCAGAAGCCTGGTCGGATAACGGCAATGGTGAGCCGCCGGTTGAGACCTTTCGTGAGAGAGCCAGGCGTTTCGGTGAGCATCACGTGCGCTCGCCGTTGTCGGCATTCGTGAAACTGTACGGTGCCGTTAGTATGGAAGATGAGGCTGCCACTGTTGCGCATCAGGTTAAGACCTGGCTCGCCGAAGGTAAACGCAATATCGTATTGGTGGCTATCGATAGATTGAGTGCACGACGCGTTAGAGCATTATTGGAGCGGAGCGGTATTCTGCTTGCTGATGAGTCGGGCTGGACGTTATCGACCACCTCTGCAAGTACGGTCATCATGCGCTTGATCGAAATGGTCAGTGATGGTTTTTATCATCGCGATGTCTTGGATCTGGCCAAGTCCCCATTTTTTGCTGCCGATTGGTTGCCCGAACGGCGTAAGCGCGCAGTGCACCGATTAGAAAGATGGGTGCGGGAAAATAATATCGTCGCTGGTTTAGAGCGTTATCGTGCGTTGGTTAGCCGGCAAGCACCGGGTGGCGATGAGGAAGAAGTTATCGAGCGCCTTGGGCGTGCCGACGCGGTTTTAAAAGGCAACCGGCATACCATGGCCCATTGGATCGGCCGTTTATTGAACAGTCTCGATAATCTGGGCGCTACGCAGGGCCTCAATGCTGATGCTGCTGGCCGGCAGTTACTGAAATTGCTGGCGCAGCGGCAATTGGAATTGATCGATCATCCCGAACGCATTACGTTGTCTGAATGGCGACGTTGGTTGAATGCTGAACTGGAAGCGGCAACTTTTCGCGATGCAAGTATCGTTAGTCCCATCGCGCTGACCGGTTTGTCTGCCACTCGACTTAGACAGTTCGAAGCCGCCGTATTGATCGGTGCCGATGCGACACATTTGAGCGGACGATCGGCAAACTTTCGCATATTTAATCAAGCAGTGCAGCGTGATCTATTGCTTGTCGGCGTAACGGAAACGGCGGCGGAAATTCAGGCCGACTTGATCGGTTTAATTGCTCGCAGTGGTTCGATGCTGGTCACTTGGCAGGCTAGTAAATCCGGTGAGCACAATGCCTTGAGTCCTTGGTTTGCGCGTCTTGATGCATTCCATCTGATTGCGCATGGTGAGAGTCTGATGATTCGCTCCGCCGGCATCACATCAATGAAGCCGCCACCGACTTTTAAGCTTTTTGCTTCACCCGCGCCCTCTATACAACCGCAGTTACTGCCACTTAAACTTTCAGCCAGCGCCTATGGAAGTTTGATGGCGTGCCCTTACCAATTCTTTACGCGTCACGTATTGGGCTTGAATAAGCAGGACGATGTGGCCGAGGAGATGGAAAAGCGCAATTACGGTGAATTGGTGCATGAAACGTTGGCCCGCTTTCATGAGGAATATCCGGTTGTATCGACGCTTGATAGCAGCGCTGCTGAAGCGGGACTGCGACGTATTACCAATGAGGTGTTTAAAACTTATATCGAAAACAATTACACCAGTGTGGCGTGGAAATTTCGTTGGGAAAAGCGGATTCCTGCCTATCTTGCTTGGCACCGAGAATGGGAAAGCGAAGGTTGGCGATTTGATTCAGCGGAAAAGAAGTTCGAGCGATCGTTTGCGCTCGATCATGGTGTCGAAGTGGTGTTGCATGGTCGTCTCGATCGTATCGATCGGCATAGCGTCAATGGCAGTTTTGCCGTGCTCGATTACAAGACGCAAAAGCGCAAACCCTTAGCCGACAAATTGATTCGTCCCGGCGAAGATGTGCAACTCGCCGTTTATGCATTGCTATTGGGCGATGGCACTGCTGATGCGGCATACATCAGTCTTGATGATGAGCAAAAAGTTTCCGCTGTGACGGTTGGAGAGACGTTGCCAATGTTGGCTTCGGATGCAGGGCAGCGATTGAGCGAGTTATTCAACAGCATGGCGCAAGGCGCGCCGTTACCCGCGAATGGTGCACCGGGAGCATGCCAGTATTGCGAGATGCGAGGATTGTGTCGGCTGGATTACTGGGATATTGAAGAATGACGCCCAATGATGTGTATGCCGCGCTTGATCCGCGGGCCAGTGCGGTAGTCGAGGCTTGCGCCGGTAGCGGCAAGACTTGGTTGCTGGTATCGCGCATCATTCGGTTGTTGCTGAATGGCGCCAAGCCGGCGGAGATTTTGGCGATTACCTTTACGCGCAAAGCAGCGGAAGAAATGCGAGCGCGATTAACGGAATGGTTGGATGTTTTAGCAAGAGAAAACGACGAAGTCGTACGCGAATTTCTGCGCGAACGTGGATTGCCGGCAGGTGACATCGACCGGGTAATGCTGGTTGCGCGAGGATTGTTCGAATCATTTCTTCTCGCTGAGCCGCCAATTACCATGACGACATTCCATGGATGGTTCGCTCAGTTAAGCGGAGCGGCGCCATTGGATGCGAAGTCTGGTGCTGATTTCGCATTGACGGAAAACACGCAATTGCTGCTGCATGAAGCATGGCAAAGTTTCGTGCAATCGATGCGCGCCGAGGTCGATGGCGATATCGCGCAAGCGCTGACTGCGCTCTTTTTCGATTATGGTCTTGCCGGCACACGCGATTTGCTTATGCGCTTTGTCGCTGAGCGCGGTGACTGGTGGGCATATGGGCATGGCCAAGCCGATCCAGTGAAATATGCGCTCGAGACGCTCGCGAAGCAATTGCGCATCAATCCCGAACGCGATTATGCAAAGGCATTTTTCGCGCGCGCGGAACTGACTGCGGAATTTCATGCTTACGCCGATTTGCTTGAGCGCAACACGGATACCGATAAAGAACTAGCGGCCAAAATACGTAATGCATTTGTCGATGAAGATTTGATATCACGCTTCGAAGCGATAAACGCCGTATTTCATAAGGCTGATGATACGCCGCGTATTCGCAAAGCAAGCGCTGCGCAAGCAAAGCGACTCGGCGCTGTCGGGGAGCAGCATCTTTTGGCGTTGCATGAACAGCTTTGTTCACAGCTTGCCGAATTACGCGAGCAAATCGTTCATCAGCGAATCTATCGATTGAACCGGCATGGCCTTATCGCCGGCGCGGCCTTGCTCGAGCATTACCAGGAACTCAAAGCGTCGCGGCAAATGGCGGACTTCGCCGATCTCGAGTGGTCCGCATTTCATTTGATCAATCATTCCGGTGCTGCCGCCGCGATTCAGTACAAGTTGGATTGCCGTTATCGGCATGTTCTACTGGATGAGTTTCAAGATACCAATCCGTTGCAGTGGCTGACGCTTAAATCCTGGTTGGAGGCAAGCGTCGACGCCGGTAATCCTCCGACGGTTTTTCTGGTGGGAGATCCTAAGCAATCCATTTATCGTTTCCGCAAAGCCGATGCGCGTTTGTTCGATGCGGCTTCGAAATATTTGCTGACACATTTGCGAGCCGTCATGTTGAAGGCGGACACATCGCGGCGTTGTTCGCCGGCGGTGATTCGTGCGGTGAACCGCGTGTTTGATGGGCGAGATCATTTTTCTCCTCATGGCGCGGCGCTGCAAACATTGCCCGGCGCTGTGCGTGTGTTGCCTATCGTTACCGGTGAAGCTTCGTTGCCTGCCGCAGAAATAATCGATGATGCTGCGATCGACGAAACCACGGCGCTGCGCAATCCGTTGCGTGAGCCTCTGCCGTTCAATCCGCCGACTGCACGGGATCTCGAAGCGGTGCAGATCGCGACGACGATTCTCGAATTGGTCGGGAAGGTCGAAGTAATGGACCGAAGCGGCAAACCAAGACCTGCGGAGTACAGAGATTTCCTGATTTTGAAACGAGCCCGCACAGAGTTGGAGAAATACGAAGGGGCATTACGACAAGCCAATATTCCTTACGTTAGTGCGCGGCGCGGCAGTTTATTGGATACCTTGGAGGCAAAAGATTTAACTGCGTTGTTGGAATTTCTAATTGCGCCGACCGATGATCTCAAGCTTGCGCACGCGCTTCGTTCACCGATCTTTCAATGCAGCGATACGGATTTGTGCGAGCTCGCTGAAGCAAGCGGCGAGTCCTGGTGGGAGCGCTTGTCGATGATGGCGCAAAGTGGAGAAATTTCTTCCGCATTATTTGAAGCCCATCAATTGCTCTACGATTGGCTGAGGGTGGTGGATCGTTTGCCGGTGCACGATTTGTTGGATCGCATTTTCGCGCAAGGCGATGTGGAAGCGCGTTATCAAGCTGCGGCGCCGCGACATCTTCGCTCCGCAGTGCAGGCGAATTTACAAGCCTTAATGATGCTTGCATTGGAAACCGATAGCGGCCGTTATCCTAGCCTGCCGCGTTTTCTATATGAACTCGCCGATTTTCGTCGCGGTGCACAGGACGAGGCGCCCGACGAGGGTTCGCTGGCGGTGATGGAGAATGCCGTTCGCATTATGACGATCCACGGTGCAAAAGGTTTGGAAGCACCGATCGTTATCATTGCCGATGCTAATGCAAGTACGAAGCGCGGAGATTCTTACTCGGTGCTTTCCAACTGGCCGATCGATGCAACGATGCCCGGTCATTTTTCCTTGTTTTCAACGAGCAAGGAGCGCGGGCAAGCTAGACAAGTATTGTTCGATGAGGAAAGCGTCATCGATGAGCGCGAGAACTGGAATTTGCTTTATGTCGCCATGACCAGAGCAAAGCAAATGCTTATCGTCAGCGGTTCGGAAAGCACACGTACCGGTGATTGGTATCAACAGGCTGCCGCGGCTACAGAAGAAATTGCGGACAATCTTCCGTTAGCGACCGGTGATGGGATCAACGCAGATCGTTCGGATGCGACAGCACTTTCTTTATTTGAACCGAATGTGCCTGAGATCGGTTCACGCCGAACGATGACCGAAACCGAGGAAACGATTTTCGGCGTTCATTTTCATTCTGTGCTGGAACATCTCACTGCATCGGATATACAGCCCGATTCGGCTGATCTACGTGCGATGCTGCGAATGTCCGATGCGTTATTCAATGAAGTTTATGCGGCTGCGCGAACGGTTCTTGATAACGAAGGGCTACGTTGTTTTTACGATGGAACCTGTTATTTGCGTGCTATGAATGAAGTCGAATATATGGATGGTAATGGAGACATTCGTCGTATCGATCGATTAGTTGAGTTCGATGATTGTGTTTGGATTCTCGATTACAAAAGCGGAGCGGGTGCCGCTTCTGCCTATGCCGTGCAGCTTAACGAATATCGCTCGGCTGCGCATGCTTTATATCCGACTAAACAGATACGTTGTGGTGTGGTTTTTAAAGATGGGCGGTTGGAAGAAGTGCTTGAAGCAGTCGCGTCGTAGACGCATAGTTTGCATCTTGATTTGGTATAGGAACGGCGATTCAATTATGAGTTGCCGCCTGAGAGAACATTGTCGTTGGTTGCGCCGCCGCGCAAGCGGAAGCGCTCAATCAGCGTTATCGTCCCTTTGCCGATAAATTGCGGCAATTGGTGGCGGCGTATCAATCAAGCGCTATTTTGGATTTGATTCAGCGTCATTTGCATCGGCAATGAATTTTCTATGAGCGGAATTGGCGCAAGGCTAGCGTAACGCTTTCTTTAGAAATGTCTCGGTATCCGGCTCTAGGGAATCGAATTTTAAGCCAATGCGATACTGCGAGGTATTGCTGACCAAAACTGTGTAGACGACAGTGGAGCGGATGGCGAGAAAATTGAAGCCCGGGCCGGCAGGGAATCGAAAGTGAGCAGTGCAGTTTTGCCCCATCGGTAAATTTTCGTCGAGCAGCAGCCCGGCTCCTCCCAAGGACATGTCGATGGTCGTACCGGGAATTTTGTGTTTTTCGTTGTCTGTGACGATAACGACTCGACATTTAATCGGTTTTCGTTCGTGGATACGATTTTCTATGCCCATCTTCTTTTCATACTTAAAATATAAAATTTATGTTCATGAAACGAATGCTAGGATTCAATTTTGCAAGCGCTTTCGATCAATGAGTCGTACGGTACATTTACTCTACTCGTATTGTAAGCAAATACGAATAATGAAAGACAAGTTCCAGACAGTGTAACCGCCCGAGAGGCGGCGTGGATATGTTGCGAATAACGTCTTAGGCTATTTTGTTTCTTACGTCAAAACAAATTGTTATTTTCGAGGCATTTCCCTAGGAGAATAAGTGAAAATTGAGCCAGCCGCGAATATTTGTGCCTGTCCATTGGGATAGGTAGAATCGTAATGGTCTGGCAGGTTGCGCCGTGGGCGATCCTTATTTTCGGTTTCTATCTTAAGGACGAGGCTAATCGGTCACCGGTGCTTGTATCGCGAAAATTAAAAGGATTCCTAATGAACCCGGATAGAAGGCAGGCTCCCCGAAAGGCTTTACGCACTCATGGATTGCTTGCCTCAAGGGGGAGCGTCGCTGTCGAAGTGCAGACGATAGATGTATCTGTAGGGGGCATGTGTGTGGGTGCCCCATCTCAGATAGTGGTCGGGCAAACCTACACAGTAACCTTCGATGTAATGCTTAGTGAGAGAAAGCGCCGGGTCGCTGCCGTCGCGGAGGTGGCATATAGCGTGGGCAATAATCATGACGGATTTAAGACCGGCTTGCGATTCATACAAATAGACCATGCCAGCGTCGAAGTGATTGAGGAATATGTTAGCAGTTGAGTTGTTTACGCTTGCCGGTTGCTATCGCACTTTGTTCTTTGCTTAAGGAAGAAGGGGAACGCCGCATCACGTGCGCGAAGTGGCTCATCAAAACTATAACCCCTTCAATAATTCATTCAGCGTTTTTGCGTTTAGCAATCCGCTTGATGCAAAGCGATTTCCTTTTTTATCGATAATCAAAGTTCTCGGTATCTCACCTTGCCATTGAGGATCAAATGCCACACGCAGCTTTTCCGGCATTGGCTCGGCATTGACGTATTGAGGAATATGTTGGAGATGCAGCTGCGTTAATACGCTGCGCAGCTTTTCTATATCGCCGGTGGAATCCAGAGATACCATGACAAGACTAATGCGCGGGTGTTTGCGCTGCCAATGAACAACCTGTTCCATATTATTTCGACAATAACTACAGTCTAACGACCAAAGCTCGACGATAAGCGGTTTTCCTTTAAATGGGCTCGGGTATTGCGTTGATGATAATCGGTTTGCCGAGCGTCTTGCCGAAATCGTCCGAACGTCGGACCATCACATGTTGTCCTTCGGCCCATACGACCCACAAATGGCCATGTGCATCGAACGTGGCAGTGGCTGCGAGTTGCGAACTACTGCTGTTTGATCCATGCATATGGCTATCTTGAGCCGTTGCTGCGAAGCTCCACATCAACAATATCCACAAAAATATTTTTGTCGTGATGGTCCGATCCATAAAATTTAGAACGATATCTTTGCTTCAGCGTAGACGGTTCTTCCCGGATAGGGATGAAACACGTAGTAGCGCTGATCGGTAAGATTATTGACGCCGAGACCAAGCTTCACGTTTTTCATGGCGTCGTACGATATCTTCGCGTCGAGCACCGTAAAGCTGCTGGTGCCGCCGAACGTATCGGGATTGACATCGGTATTATCCAGTGTGTTCCATTGGCGACCTGAGTAGCGGGCGGCGAGCGTGTAGGCCCACTGTGTATTTTGCCGATAGGTGGCGACGAGATCGGCACGCCATAGTGGAATACGGTAAAAGTGGTGACCCACGTAGGATTGATTAATCGAATTTTCTAGTGTTATCGCATCGTTGTAAGCAAGGCTTGCCATGATGTCTAAACCTTTGACGTAAACGCTCTGCGCTTCATAAGCGACTTCAGCACCGCGAGTTCTAACGCGATCGACGTTTTGAATATTGGTGACCGTCGATGCGCCGCTGATAAAGGTCTGCGAGAAAATCACATTACGAACATCGTCTTCATAAAACGATAGACGGACTTTGCCTTTTTCCAGTAAGCGTTCGAAGGTTAGGTCTTTGGAAAAGGCGTGTTCCGGTTTTAAATCCGGATTGTTGTTTGTGATGTTATTACCGACGACTCTGCCTTGAAACATTTCGCTGACCGTGGGAAAGCGATAAGCCTTGCCCAAGGACAATCTAATCAGCCAATCGTCGTTGGGCAGATATTCGATCGAGGTTTTGGGCGACCAATGGGATTCCTCGCGATCGGCGTAGGGAGGAGGGCTGTTCGTCGCCGTCGTCCTTGATCCGTCATAGGCTTTCCATTGTTCGTATCGGGTGCCGACGTTTAGTTTAAATGCCTTGGCGAATTGCCAAGCGTCTTGCAGGAATAACGCTTGCGTTTGGGTTTTGCCTGCAAAAGTATTATTCAATGTGCTGAGTTGCTGCGCTTGCCAATCGGGTGAGTTATAGGTTCTGTTGTCGAGCTTATAGTTGTCGTAGTGATAACCGGCGCTTAACCAATGGCCGTTCAATGCAACGTTCGGCCGGCGATCGGCTTTTAAGTCGAGCGATTTCCAACCGGTGTCATTGCCGAATGCTACGGTGCCTGGGCCGCTACCCGGTCCGCTTGCGGTGCGAGTGATGTCTTTGGTTATATCGAAGAAGGATGCGATGGCTTGATAGTTCCAGCCCTTATCGTTCTGAGTTTTCAAGGTTGCGCCGTAAAGCCAGCGTTCGCCTTCACTATTGCTGGGGGCGAAAGTGGAGGCGGGAAGTGTATATTGAAAGCCACCTATGTTTACGCTGCCTTGATAAACCGGGTTGCCGTTGCTATCGCGTAAAAATGGAGTAGTGGTACTGGATGCTTTTTGCTCCCAATGGACGAGCGTGAAATCACTTTTTAGTGTTGGCGTGAAATCATATGTAAGCTTAATCTTTGCTTGATTCAACACCGTATGCGTGACGCCTTCGCTATTAACGCCTAGCACGACACGATTGGCGCCGGTTTGATCGCGATCGAAGTAAGCGCCTGTCACCGGCGTGCCGCTTCCCGGCGTAGTCGATATCGGCAATGTAGCAAAACTCAATGGCTGGCTATCGTTTTCTAATCGATCGAGCGTTATCAGCCAAGAAAAATTACCTTTCCTATCGCCGAAGTATGCATTGGCTTGATTGCCGTCATAAGTATCATGAATGCCGTACAAATCGAATCGCTGGCTGAATGCTTGTACTTTCACATCGCCCTCGAATTGCTTCGGCATTTTGGTGCCGATCAATATGGTCGCGCCGAGCGAATTGCCCGGATATGCAGCAGAGTAAGGACCATAGATGACATCGACCCGGGAAATTTCTTCTGGACTGACGACCGACCACTGCGGTGGAAAATTGAAATCGGAGCCCAGTAGATTGCTGAGCAATAAGCCATCCGCATAAACCAAACCGCGCGCCGATTGACGAGAACTGGTGCTGCGAGTCGAGATAATCGAATTGCGATCACCGATAAAGCGTTTGCGCACGTGCATATTGGGCATATCCGATACTGCATCTTCGACATTGATCACGTTGCGGTTTTCTAATTGTTTAGCGGTGACGGTTTCGGTAGGGCTTGGAATATTGGGATCGGCCACTGGCGTTTGAGTGGTGACTACCACCGTTCCCAGGGTTTGTGTCGGTGACTGATTCGGCTGGGTTTGCGCAAGTGATTGAGCTGATATTTGTAGGCACGCGAACGATACTGCCGCGGCAAGTTTATTTTTTTCGCGCGAGTCGAAAGGCATAACGAAGGCTCCTGAATTCGTACGATAAACACGAACGTGAGTAAAGATACAAGCGCGTAACGACCGATGTAATCGTCACGAGCCGGCTCTAACTGTCGAATCAGGAAACTATCGGTGGGCCGCGAGGTGCGGCGATGCGCAGGCGAACCGGTTTATGGAAATGAGACGGCGATGTGTCAGGAAATACGTTATCGCCAGCATTGGGCGTGATGAGAATGATTGCTGCCGTAGCGGCCGCTGCTGCGCCATCGCCGTTGCTCAACGAAAAGACGCATTGCAACTGATGGTTGTGCCAAATGGGATTGGATGAGGGTTGCTGATGGCCGCTTTCTACTGCTATTTCATGCAACGACACATGCGGGCAAAGGGCGTACTGAACGTTGTGTCCGCGCGGCTGTGCCATCGCAAGCAATGGCCACAGCGCATAGAGGCTAACGCTGAGCAATGCTAGCCAAACGGCAAAACGACGAGCGCGTGCATTCATGTATTTATTATCGATACTAATGAAACAGCCGCCCGATTATAACAGCGCTCTGAATTAGCGGGCGGAAAAAGCTGGATGAGAGCCGGCATGTTTAACTTCGCAGAGGCAGTCTATAAATACAGTAAGGCAAAGCCGCCGAGCGATGACTTATTACTGTTGAAACCGACATCTTATAAGTCGCTGTAGATTACAGGCGCCGAAGCGATATAAAGTGCCGCGTTGCCGGTAAGGAGGCCTTTGTATAGAATTCAGCGCCTAACTTCACTAAAAACCCCGGTAAGGAGATATTCATGGAACACGCATTGCCGCCGCTGCCGTATTCAATGGACGCGTTGCAGCCTCATATCTCGAAAGAGACGCTGGAGTATCACTACGGCAAGCATCATCAAACCTACGTGACTAATCTCAACAATTTAATCAAGGGTACGGAGTTCGAGAATTTATCCTTGGAAGAAATCGTGAAGAAGTCCTCCGGTGGCATTTTTAATAATGCTGCGCAGGTTTGGAACCATACCTTCTACTGGAACTCCTTGTCGCCTAACGGCGGCGGTGCACCCAGCGGCAAGTTGGGCGAAGCGATCAATAAGAAGTGGGGTTCGTTCGACGAATTCAAGAAAGCATTTACGCAAACCGCGGTAACGACCTTCGGCTCCGGTTGGGCATGGCTCGTGCAAAAGCCCGATGGTTCTCTTGACTTGGTAAGCACCGGCAACGCGGCAACGCCATTGACTACCGATGCTAAGCCACTGCTTACTTGCGATGTATGGGAACATGCCTATTACATCGACTACCGTAACGCGCGGCCGAAATACGTCGAGTCCTTCTGGAATTTAGTCAACTGGGAATTCGCAGCTAAGAACTTAGGTTAATCTGCTGTCGATATTTCTCTTGCATTAATGGCACCCCGGACTAGTAAACGCTAATCCGGGTTGTCATATCACTGCTTACATTCCTTTGTCGTTTGATCCCCGGAATTAAAAAGTTGCTCATTCGACTTCGCCGAGAAGCGGTTTCGATAAATTAATGTGGCAGGCCTTTAATCTTGCTTCCGGCTTTGATGCCCCGTTCAACAAACCAACCGCTGTTCATTTCAAGCGCATAAATTGCGGGAGCCGAAGCCGGATGAGTCGTTTGCGTGAATGGTTTCATTTCAGCGATATTCAAAATGATTCCGTTTTTGTCGATAAAGGCGACGGAAAGTGGAAGCGGCGTATCTTTCATCCACATTGCATGAATATCGGCTTGATCGAAAACAAACAACATGCCCTGGTTTTTGTCCAGTTGCTGACGTTGCATTAGCCCGTGTGCGCGCGATTCAGGTGTTGCCGCGACTTCCGCGCGAATCACATGCATGCCGATTTGCAAGCTGACTTCCGGTAATGACTGTGCCGTGGCCGGCAACAGACAAAGCATTAGCAATATCAGGACATATCGAAGTTGGCTTAGTCGCATAAATGTCTTGTGCCCGCAGGGGAAATAGGGAACATAATACTGCCGTTTACTCGTTGCCGGAGGCGTACTCGCGGTGCGAAGAAAACAAATTAAAATACTGCCACTATCGTTGAACCCATATTTATGATTTCTCGTTACTCCATTTTTTCCGCTTTTCTCGTATTACTGCTGCTTGGCTGTCAATCTGCTCCTCTAAAACCTGTTTCTGAACCGATTAAACCGGTTGTTGTTGTGCCCGTCGAGCCGCCTAAGCCGGTGGTGAAAGCGCCACCAAAAATTGCTCTCGCGCTGGGTGGCGGTGCGGCGCGCGGTTTTTCTCATGTGGGAGTAATCAAAGCCCTGGAGGCACAAGGGATCTACCCAGATATTATTGTAGGCACTAGCGCGGGAAGTGTCGTAGGTGCCTTGTATGCTGGTGGATTCAACGGCTTCGAATTGCAAAAACTAGCGATTCAATTAGATGAGTCGTCGATTAGCGATTGGTCGATTCCCGACAGAGGATTTTTCAAAGGGGAGGCATTGCAGAGTTTTATCAACCGTACGCTTGCTAATCGTCCCATCGAAAAACTGAAGAAACCATTCGCCGCCGTCGCTACAGAATTGCAAACCGGGGAGATGATTGTCTTTCGTCGCGGAGATACCGGGATGGCGGTGCGTGCATCTTCGACCGTTCCTGGTGTGTTTCAACCCGTATCGATCAATGGTCATGATTATGTGGATGGAGGACTGGTTAGCCCCGTACCGGTGAAGGTGGCGCGGGCAATGGGGGCCGATATTGTTATTGCTGTGGATATTTCAGCTAAGCCAAAATTTGGCAAAGTGACTGGATCGCTCGATATGCTTTTGCAGACTTTTGCCATCATGGGACAGTCAATTTCTAATTACGAACTCGATTTTGCTGACGTAGTGCTGCGCCCTAATAATGGGCCAATGAAGTCCGCTGATTTTCAAGGGCGGCACTTGGCCATTCTAGAAGGAGAGCGGGAGGTGGCGGAAAAGCTTCCGTTGATTCGGGAGAAGATCGCTCACTTTATGGCTAAGTAGTTTAGCTAGTTCTCATCAATTGTTTTTTACGCGATACCAATATCGATAAACTGCTTCGAATCCTACCGCTTTATAAATCTGCTGCGCTTTGTTGTGTTCCTCTACTTGCAGAAACGCAAATCGAGCCTGCTCTTGATGAGCTAGTTGCATAAGATGTTGCGTAATTAGCCTGCCGTAGCCTTTGCCCCGTTCGTTTTTTGGCGTGAAGATATCGAACAAGCCAAAATAATTATCTTGCTGTATGCCTAATCCCATTGAGACTGGCTCGCCGTTAATGAAACAAGCTATCGGAAAGTGTCGAAGCGAGATGCTTTCTAAACGAGAGCGATGGGCTGCGATGGTTTCCTTGGTGTCGCCGCGTAGGGCGTGATTAATTTGCAGCCAATCGTTTATGGCGAGTTGTTTTACATCAAGCGATGATGAAACTGTGCCGTGCTTTTCCAAATCGCATAGCATAAATAAGGTCGAGTCGACTTTATCGTAACCACAGGCTGCAAGATGAGTGTCGAGATAGGGGGGATCGGAAAACTCGCTGACACGAAAACGAGTGAGCATTCCTTCGTAGGCGTAGGTAGTCTCGCAATAAGCGAGTTTTGCGTCGATTGATTGTGTTGAAGCGTATAGGGCGGTTACTGAATTAGCTCGTTTGGTATTGGATCCCGGCGAAAAGCGCAGTATCCAGCCGTCGTAAAAAATTTGCTTGAGTGCGCCAGAGGAGTTCAGGGTGAGCTCCTCAAAGAATCGGATTTCAGCAGGTGTCATTGACGGTTTAAACGATTAGTAATTGCTTCGATATGTGCATGGCAACCGCTCGCTATACGACCTCGATCTTATGGCATTTCTCTTAAGTGGTTGTCATACGCTTCAAACAAGTCCTTTAAATGCTTTGTGCTGCTGTATTTGGTACTAATGTCATCAATGATGAGGTTGTCTCATTAGAGTGATATTGTTTGTGTTCATTGAGATGAGCGGCGTGGATTTAAAAAACTTGAGCAACCGTGTGGTTTGAAGACATAGTCACATTCACGCCAATTCTATCGAACAGGTTCTTAGTGTTTACCGGTACTGCCGAAACCCCCGACGCCGCGTTCGCTTTCGTCAAACTCATCTACAACGTTAAGCGCCACTTGTGCAACCGGCACCACAACCATCTGGGCGATTCGTTCCAATGGATTTAACGCAAAAGGCATCTGTCCGCGATTCCACAGAGAAACGAAAATTTGTCCCTGATAGTCGGAGTCGATGAGGCCGACTAAATTGCCAAGTACGATTCCATTTTTATGACCAAGGCCGGACCGTGGAAGAATCATGGCGGCAAAACCAGGGTCGCTCAAATGAATGGCGATGCCGGTCGGAATTAAATGGGTCTCGCCGGGTTTGACTGTAATGGGAGCATTCACGCAGGCGCGTAAATCTAAACCGGCTGCGCCAGCAGTCGCGTAGCTAGGAAGCAGCGCGCGAATACGTTCATCAAGAATTTTTATATCAAGTTTTTGCATGGCATCTTTCGGAAATCGAAATGAGTAGCGGTTTGTGTCAAAAATGCGAAGGTGAATATCGCTTGCTTTTATTCGCTTGCGCTCGACTTTGTTGGGCGCTCGGCTAATAGTTTGGCGATATGCTCGATGAGCGCTCGAGCTTGTAGTGCCTTGGATGCTCGCGGTAGCGGATGACGCCCGACATGGTCAATTAGGACCAACTCGTTTTCGTCGCTTCCCATGGCGCTTTGAACTAGATTGGCGGCGATTAACGGAATATTTTTCTTTTTCCGTTTTAACTCTGCGTGCCCTAGCAAGTTTTCGCTTTCGGCGGCAAACCCCACACAAAATGGGCCGTTTGGCAGCGCTGCTACATGGGCGAGCACATCGGTTGTCGGCTTGAGTTCGATGGTTAATGATGCATCGCTTTTTTTAATCTTTTGGGTAGCAGGGTGAACCGGCGTGTAGTCGGCCACTGCAGCTACGCCAATGAATATGTCTGTGCCGGGTAGATTTTGCTTTACGGCAGCAAAGAGCTCTGCGGCGCTTACAATGTCTATGCGTTTCGCACCGGCGGGTGTCGTGAGCGATGTGGGGCCTGAGATTAGCGTGACTTCGGCGCCGGCTTCGATTGCCGCTTGAGCGGTGGCATAACCCATTTTGCCTGAGCTGGAATTGGTTAGTCCGCGTACCGGATCAATTGCTTCGAATGTCGGGCCGGCAGTGACAATGACTTTCTTGCCCGCAAGTCGTTTCGGTTGAAAAAAAACATTGACTTCATCGAACAGTGTTTCCGGCTCTGTCATGCGTCCTTCGCCGGTTTCACCGCACGCTTGTGCGCCAGCGTCCGGACCAAGAATAGTAATGCCATCCGCTTGTAATTGTTTGACGTTACGCCGAGTGGCCGGGTTTTCCCACATTTGTCGATTCATCGCGGGCGCAACCATGAGCGGACATTCACGTGCCAAGCAAAGTAGGGATAGCAAATCGTTGGCTAGACCATGGCAAAGTTTTGCAAGAAAGTCGGCGCTTGCCGGCGCTATCAATACTAAATCGGCGCTGCGGGTTAATTCGATATGGGCCATGTTATTGCTTACCCGCGTGTCCCATTGATCGGTAAAGACTGGGTTGCCTGAAAGGGCTTGGAATGTAACCGGTGTGACGAAATGAGTGGCGGCTTCAGTCATCGCGACTCGGACCTCGAAACCGCCTTTGATCAGCAATCGAGTTAATTCGGCCGCTTTATAGGCAGCGATTCCGCCGGTGATGCCTAATAAGACGCGCTTTGGGATGTTGGATGCCATGCGGACATTTTACGTGAACCATCGGTAAAGGGGCCATAGCCAGTTGGCCATTTAAGGTTCGACGCAGAAAACTTACACTCGGCGCTAATTTACTTGTCCGAGTGACTCAACATGGCTATTTCCGATTGGCCGGCCGATGATAGACCGCGGGAAAAGTTGCTTCTCAAAGGTGCAAACGCGCTTTCTGACGCGGAATTGCTGGCGATTTTTTTACGAACCGGAATTACCGGAAAAAGCGCTGTCGATATTGCTCGAGAGCTGCTATCTCAATTCGGCTCACTGTCGCAACTTTTTGCGACGGATGAAATGACATTTTGCGCTGTGCCAGGCCTTGGTCCGGCGAAGTTTGCTCAACTCAAGGCTGTACTTGAAATGGCCCGGCGTGGGTTGCAGGAGCGTTTGGCGGAGAGTGACGCGTTGTCATCGCCCGCTGCTGTGCGAGATTTCTTACGCCTTCTTTTGCACGGTCGACAGGAAGAAATTTTTGTTGTTATTTTTGTCGATGCGCAGAATCGTGTCATTGCGACGGAGGAGCTTTTCCGAGGGACATTGACCCAAACGAGTGTTTATCCTCGTGAAGTCGTTAAGCGAGCGCTACATTTCAACGCTGCAGCCGTTATTTTTTCCCACAATCATCCCTCCGGAAATGCTGAGCCGAGCCGTGCCGATGAGACGCTTACCGAGGTGTTGAGGCGAGCATTAGCATTAATTGAAGTAAAAGTTCTTGATCATTTTATCGTTGCCGGCTCGACAACAATGTCATTTGCGGAAAGAGGGCTTTTATAATCTTTGATCCCTGCGGATATTCGAAGATGAAAGGAGGGGGGAACGGAGGTATTACTGCCGTGGCCTTACATAAACACCGAGAGCCCTTGAGGTATTTCGTTAATCCGTGGCATAATCCGCGTCTTTGCACGATATCTGAGGATTAAGCCATGGCGCGCGTATGCCAAATTACTGGCAAAAAACCGATGAGCGGAAACAATGTTTCTCACGCCAATAACAAGACCAAGCGCCGGTTTCTGCCAAATCTGCAGTACCGCAGGTTTTGGGTCGAGAGTGAAAACCGCTGGGTTAGCCTTCGCATTTCGAATGCCGCATTGCGTACGATAGACAAGAACGGTATTGATTCCGTATTGGCTGACTTGCGCGCCCGCGGTGAGCGAGTTTAACGAGGAATAATCATGGCAAGAGAAAAAATTAAGCTCGAATCTACCGCTGGTACTGGTTATTTCTATACCACGACCAAGAATAAGAAAACGATGCCGGAAAAAATGGAAATCAAGAAGTTTGATCCGGTTGCTCGCAAGCACGTCATATTTAAAGAGACGAAACTGAAGTAATTCTCTTTCAATAAATCACTGGTCTAATTCGCCAGTGCCTGTTTCCAATAAAAAACCCGCCACTGGCGGGTTTTTATTTTTGCGACTTCCTTTCGGGATTCCCCTTTTTGGTTTGGAAGCCTTGCTGCACTCCTCCTCCATTGGTTCTGTTGCATCATCCGTATTCTTTATTTGCTTGTGCTCTAATGAATTGGACGATGCAGGAATCTTATGCAGCAAAATTTATACCGACTTTGTAATGTATTGTTTTATATCTGCTTGTGCTTGCGTGATATTGGTGTGTTGGAAGATTTTCCGACAAATGGGCCTGAATGTAGAAATAAAAACGCCCGCGAAGGCGGGCGTTTTTAACGGTTAAAACGAAAGCTTAAGCGTAGCTACGCAGCTGGCGAGAAAACTGTTGCAGCGCAACTATGCCGCTCTCCTCTGCGCGGCGACACCAATCTTCTAGTTGTCGCACGAGTTGTTCTTTGGATGCTGTGGAGCGGCCCCATAAAGCGACTAGTTCTTGTCTCATCGAATAAATGGTGGATAGCACCTTGCTTGAAGTGAGTGCGAAATGTAAGGTGGCCTGATCATTATCCGGAAGTTCCGATGCGTCGCGGTGCAGCCAATTTTTAACCCGTTCCAGTCCTTTAATATCAGAAGGCTTTCTTGTCGATTTAATATTCGTAATTTCGACTGCTGCCGTTTGTTTTAAAGAGTGTGCGAAATGAGCTAGCACTTCGTAGCGATGAGTAATGATTGCTTGCAGGGTCTCTGCATCGCAGACGGTTTTGAATGTTTTTCGCTTAATCTTGGGGGCTACGCGTAAAACTTTTGCCAACTTGAAGATTTCAAGCGTTCGAATATATAGCCAACCTATATCGAACTCATACCAGCGATTAGAAAGTTTGGCGGATGTGCCGTATGCATGGTGATTATTATGAAGTTCTTCGCCGCCAATGAGGATCCCCCACGGCATTATATTGCGCGACGCGTCCTCGGATGCGAAGTTGCGATAACCCCAATAATGGCCAATTCCATTAATAACACCCGCAGCGGTGACGGGTATCCATAGCATTTGAATTGCCCAAATCGTCATGCCAATTGGGCCAAATAAAATTAGATTGACCGCGAGGGTCAAGCCAACGCCTTGCCAGCTATATTTACTGTAAACATTGCGCTCTACCCAGTCGTTTGGGGTGCCATGGCCAAATTTGTCGATGGTTTCTAAATTGTTGGATTCTTTACGATAGAGTTCCGTGCCCCCTAGCAGCAATTTTTTAATGCCATAAACTTGTGGGCTATGAGGATCGTCAACGGTTTCGCACTTTGCGTGATGCTTGCGATGAATGGCCACCCACTCTTTGGTTACCATCCCTGTGGTGAGCCATAGCCACAAGCGAAAGAAGTGGCTAATTGACGGATGTAAATCTAAACCGCGATGTGCTTGATGGCGATGCAAGAAAATGGTGACTGCGGCAATGGTAATGTGTGTCAATACCAGTGTAAGGACAATATAACCCCACCAAGGAAGGTCTACGAGACCGGTAAGCATCCTAAATTCCTTATGAATAGATAGAACAATACACCGTTGAGTATACGCGAAGCCATGCCGGAGGCAAAATTTAATTTGTCTTAAATGAGCAGTTCTGTAAATTAATTTACTTTTGGCTGGGATTTAAACGATTTTAAGAGAAGTTGTGCGATATTTTTCTATTTGTTTATTGTTAGGATAGAACTCTATAATCAGCGAATCAAATAAGATCGCTCCCGCTTGAGGACGTGGCTGGTGTCGTTGAATCATTTATTAAACTAGCAGACAATTAAGATCGAAAGATCGTTCGAAATAGTGACCTAAAGTTATTTATGGCCTTACGACTTACTATTCCTGCCAGTATTTCTAATCCAAGTCCGCCAGCGGAAACACGTCCAAAGCAGTTAATGGAATGGCTGAATAGCTTGCCTCTTACGAAACTTTTCGAATCGGCGAAAAGTGTATGTAACGAATTGGGTCGTTTGAATCGTTCTCGAATAGATGCCGACGAGCGATTGAAGCTTTTAGAAATTTACGAGCCCGTGCTGCAGCAGTTGCTTGTTGAAATCGCCGAAGACTATAACAAGGCGCCGCTGCCGTTACCGGCAACTAGTCGTCAAGCGGTTAATTTAGCCCGTGAGTTGCTGATCGAAGAGGCGTATGCGTACAAACTCGCATTACTCGAAAAAACCAGCAAGCTTTTGTTATTCGGCGGCCGCAAGCAACTTGTGCCTTTAATCGAACAGGTCATGCGGATTTTGTCTAATTCGTTGGCGCTGTCTTACCAAGCTTATCTTCCTACGCCGGCCGGTGTATGGCACGAGATGCATGAACTTTATCGTTATGCTTCTCAGCAAAAACTACTTGAAGAAGAAGCGAACGCGGGAAACAATTGGTCCATCGATAGTATTTATAAATATGCTGTTTTGATCGCGTTAACCGATCCTTATCGTTTGCCCCGTAGTGAGTTGCCGGACGTAATGCGTGTTGCCGCGGAACTGGCAGCGCTGACCGAATTGCATAGCAATCCACTTCCCGAAGACTCCCAACCATTATTTGTCATTCTTCCTGATACCGATAAGCCGCCTAGATTAGCGGTGCAAGCTGGTATGGATGGGGAGCGGCGTAGTGGAGACTGGGTGATTAGCACAGGCGCATTGGTACAACGATTATCCGAGGTGGTGCGCGAACGGGGGGCGGCAATATCGCCCCCTGCGACTAAAAACATTACGTACGCGGTGCCGCTGGAGATATTGCGGCGTTTAATTCAGTGCTGGGGCTCGCCTCATAAGCGTTCTCATAGCCGGCAGCTCGGGCAGGCGACCGTTCATGTATGCGCCAGTGTCGAACGAATTTGCAAATTGCTGGATAGAGATATTCAGGCAAATGTCATCCAGAGTAATCAATCTGGTTTGGTAAACGAAGCTGAATTATTGTCGGAATGGAATGTAATTAATCAAAGCGCGGTCGGTATTAAGCTGCGAGGCATGCCAACGGCTAACATGGCAATTAACGTGGGAGAGGTAATCGCTGTAAGGCACCACGGCATATTGGCGTTGTCTATCGGTGTGGTTCGTTGGGCGCAGACTTTTGAGGATGGTAGTGTGGAGTTCGGCGCTCAAATGCTTGCGCCATGGGCTGAACCGGTAACGCTCGTGCCGACAATCGGTAATCACTATCCACGACGTGCATTGTTATTACCTGAGATACCCACGTTGCATCAGCCGGCGGCTGTTATTGCCTCGCCTGGAAGCTATCAATCGCAGCGGGAATTCGTATTGACTCAATCTTCTCAGATATCCACCATACGGGCCGCCGGTTTGGCGGAGAAGACCGGGTGGTATGAATTATTCAATTTTCACCCCGCTTGATTCCGGCTGCGTGTTGATCGGCGGAGGGATGAATATGGAGGCAAGGGTTAATCCTAAACTGCCCTCTACGCTGTCCGAAATCATTTCCATCAGCGCTGCGAGTTCTTCGTCGGTGTGAATGTCATTATTGCTCGTATCCGAATCAAGGATAAATAATCGGTAGATGTCAGCGAGTCGAATTTCTTCAGGGCGTCTTATTAGCGAGTACTGTTTGCTGTCATTTTTTCGCACCGTGTTGGCATCTACCAGGCGATCGAGTAAATCCTCCAAATTTTTTAGCGCGATGGGTAGTGAGCGTCGTAAGTCTCGCAAGCTGAGACTCTTATTTTCTTGATGTGCCAAATACAATTGGCGCAGAACGCCAAGGGCGTCGTGGAATCGTTGTCGCGGTGTTTCTTTGATACGCCATGCGCTACCTTGCCAATAAGGTAGCGAGGCCGCAATGACGGCGCCCACTAGCACAACCCACCAACAGGAATACATCCATACGAGGAAAATGGGGAAGCTGGCAAAGGCGCCATACACCACGTTGTAGGTTGGCATGTTAACCAAATAGGTGGCGAAGATTCGTTTCATCAATTCGAAAAGGAGCGCCGCGATGAGCCCGCCTATGATGGCGTCATTGCGTGGGACGAAGCGATTGGGAACCGTGAGATAAAGTAATGAGAACGCGACGGTAGTAAGGGCGATCGGAACAATTTTTAGCAATACTTTGCCAGCTGCCGGCACCATGGACACCCAGCCCATGGAAATGCCGACGAAATAAGAGGTCAGCGAAATACTGGCGCCGATCAGGATTGGTCCTAAAGTGAGCATGGCCCAATAGATGGTGAATCGATGAAGCAGTGGGCGTGAATGACGGGTGCGCCAAATGGTATTGAATGCATTTTCAATGGTAAACATTAGCATCAGCGCGGTGATTGTGAGCATCGTAAGGCCAACCACTGTTAGACCTGCCGCTTGTTGCGAGAATTGCTCCATGTATTCGCTGATGATCTTGCCCGCTACTTCAGGGACCAGATTTTTCAGAATGAAGAATTTGACGTCCACCATGAAGTGTTCGAATGCCGGGAAGGCGGACATCACGGTGATCGCAATGGTGACCATGGGCACCAACGCGAGTAGGGCGGTGAATGTAAGATTTGCAGCCACTTGGGAGCAGCGATCTTCACGAAAGCGGCGCACTGCAAATTGCAGAAACCCAAGCAACTTGTTATCGAATCGCATAGACATGGGTGTCGATGTTTCTTATCGTAATGGGATCGGCAAGAACGAAGAGAGCCTATAATAGCACCGGCCCTTTGAGCAGAAGACATGCATGCAAGACATTCTCGTACTCTTTTATAGCAATACCGGTGCTGTTCGTGAAATGGCGAATTTGATTGCTCGAGGAATCGAACAAGTACCGGGGGCTAAAGCGCGATTGCGCACTGTCCCTAAAGTGTCGACCGTATGTGAAGCGGTGGAATCGGATATTCCTGCGACAGGCGCGCCGTATGCGGAGTTGAAGGATTTAGAGGAGTGCATTGGTTTGGCATTAGGATCGCCAACCCGCTTCGGTAATATGGCAGCACCGCTTAAATATTTTCTCGATGGTACAACATCATTGTGGTTGAAAGGTGTCCTATCCGGAAAGCCTGCCGCTGTCTTTACATCGACCGGCACTATGCACGGAGGACAAGAAACGACGTTGACATCGATGATGTTGCCATTGTTGCACCATGGGATGTTGATCGTCGGGCTGCCTTACACTGAGCCGTCGCTTTCCTCTACTTCTAGCGGCGGTACGCCGTATGGCGCGAGTCATATCGCGGGAGTGACCGATGGCCGGCCGATTAGTGACGATGAGAAAAAGCTTTGCTTGGCATTGGGGCGAAGGCTTGCTGAAGCCGCACTGAAATTGTGTGTTTGACTTGTTGCTATTTGTGTTTATGCCCTGAGCAATCTCTTCTGTATTTTTCTGTTTTTCCAATAAAAGAAATATGACTCCACGTGCGTTTCAATTTACAGCTGGCGCTAGCCTTGTCGCGCTGATTTTTCTTTGTGTTTTATGGGAGTCGATACTGGCACCGCTTCGGCCCGGCGGGACATTACTAACGATCAAAGCATTGCCGCTGTTGTTACCTTTATTCGGAATCTTACGAGGACGTATTTATACCTACCAATGGGCATCGATGTTGATTCTGCTGTACTTTGCAGAAGGCGTGGTGCGGGCTTGGTCGGATCGAGGTGTTTCGCAATGGCTAGCTATTGCGGAGATCGCGTTGTCGTTGATGTTTTTTTCAACTGCCATTTGCTTTGCGCGAACAAAATCTCGACGTTAGTAGACTTTTCACGACCGACGAGTGTGTTACTGCGCTTTTGATATTGCCGCGCGGGTACGCAGAAACTCGATGAGCGCTGGTAGTCCGGGCAAGATCACCAAGCAAATAATGAAAATAGAGAGGTTGTTTTTTATGAACGGAATATTTCCAAAGAAGTATCCCGCATAACTAAGCGATCCAACCCACAATGCTGCCCCGACGATGCTAAACAATATGAATCGCCGATAGGGCATTTGTGCGACACCTGCAACGAATGGGACGTAAGTCCGAATGATAGGCAAGTAGCGAGCGATGATAATGGTTTTGCCGCCATGGCGATCATAGAACTCGTTAGCTCTTTGCAAATAGGCTCGATTGAATATTTTCGAGCTTTCATTGCGAAATAATTTCATGCCCACCAGCCGGCCGATCCAGTAATTGACGTTATCGCCTATGAGTGCTGCTGCGATTAATGTGGGAACTAGGAAGTGCACATCCAATGCGCCGGTGGCGGCCAATGTACCGGTTACAAAAAGCAATGAATCGCCCGGAAGAAAAGGCGTAACGACCAATCCGGTTTCGCAAAAAATGATGAGGAAGAGAATCACATATATCAATTGCCCATATTGCGTAACCAGACTTGCTAAGTGCTGATCCAGATGGAGAACAATTTGAATGAATTGGGCAATAAGGTCCATCTGAAGGTAATCTGAGGTAGGTTGATGAGTCGCGTATGAAGAGGATATAGAAGCAATAAATTACATTTAAGCACATCGCTGTTGCTTAGGAACGGTAAAAGATAATTTGCGGATTTATCCTGCGTCTGGCGGGCGCGTTGCTTCGTTGCCGATTGCTTGCAGTGGAAGGCACTGCGGCGCCTCGCCTCGCATCCCGCCAGACTTGTCTAAATCCGTAAATTATTCTTTTACCGTTCCTTAATTCGATTTGAGCGATGTGCTCCAATGTTATTTATGGTGTCGCATCGACAGGCTTTTTATCCGATTTGATAAAGTCCTCGCGCGAGACGCCAAGCCACATCACCAATGGGCTTGCCACCAATACCGAAGAATAAATACCGAACAAGATGCCGATGGTTAGTGCGAGCGCGAAGTAGTGCAGCGTTTCGCCCCCGAAAAACAGCATCGACGTTACCATCATTTGGGTACAGCCGTGGGTAATAATCGTGCGGGAAATCGTGCGGGTAATTGCGTTGTCGATGATTTGCGGTGTGGTATATCCGCGCATCTTGCGGAAGTTTTCCCGCACTCGGTCGAAGACCACGACCGATTCGTTGACCGAGTAGCCGAGCACCGCTAAAACAGCCGCTAACACAGATAACGAAAACTCCCATTGGAAGAATGCGAAAAATCCGAGAATGATCACCACGTCATGCAAGTTCGCAATAATGGCTGATACGGCAAAGCGCCATTCGAAGCGGATCGCTAGGTAGACGACGATTCCGAAGGCGACAAAAAATAATGCGAGTAGGCCGTTCGTTACTAATTCGTCGCCGACTTGTGGTCCGACGAATTCCACGCGTTGCAATTGTACCGATGTGTCTTGCGTTTTCAATGCGGCCAACACTCGCTCTGAAAGCTGCGCACTCGATAGATCTTTCTTCAGCGGCAAACGAATGAGCACATCCTGTGAAGTACCGAAGTTTTGCACGCTAACATCGGTGAAGCCCAAGCTTGCTATTGTTTCACGGATCTTGTCGAGATTCGCCGGGCGCGAGTAGCGTGTTTCCATTACCGTTCCGCCGGTGAAGTCCACGGATAAATGGAGTCCCTTATGCCATAGAAAAAACACGGCGAGGACAAAGGTCACGGCCGAAATCACGTTGAAGACCAACGCGTGGCGCATGAACGGAATGTCTTTCCTTATTTTGAAAAATTCCATATCGAATCCTGTTACGTAGAGTGCGGCAAGCGCACCGTTTTATGATCGGCTTACAATAACTCCGACAGATTTAAGCTTTGGCGCCTTTGGGCATTTTTTCTCCATCGGGTCGCCATACTTGGCCGATAGACACTTTCGCCAGCCGTTTGCGGGAACCGTAGATCAGATTCACCAAGCCACGCGAAACGAATACGGCGCTGAACATCGATGTCAAAATTCCCAAGCAGTGCACAACGGCAAAGCCTTTGATGGGGCCGGAGCCACAGAAAAACAGCGCCAAGCCGGCGATTAATGTCGTCACATTCGAATCAAGAATCGTTGCCCATGCTCGATCATAACCCGCATGAATTGCTGCTTGCGGTGAGTTGCCGCCGCGCAGTTCTTCGCGGACCCGTTCGTTAATTAGTACGTTGGCATCGATCGCCATCCCCAAGGTCAAAGCAATAGCGGCGATACCAGGTAATGTCAACGTTGCTTGCAGCATCGATAATAAAGCGACGAGGAATAGCAAGTTGACTGCAAGAGCGAAGACGGAAATGATGCCGAACAACAGATAGTACACAATCATGAACGCGGCGATCGCAGTGAATCCAATCCAGGTGGAATGGAATCCTTTACTAATGTTTTCTGCGCCGAGGCTAGGGCCGACCGTGCGTTCTTCGACGATTTCCATCGGCGCCGCTAGCGCACCTGCGCGTAGCAGCAGCGATACATCGTTGGCTTCTTGCGCATTGGCCATACCGGTGATTTGCACACGTCCGCCGCCGATTTCTTCTTGGATGACCGGCGCGGTAATAACCTCCGCTTTGCCTTTTTCAACCAGTAGGATGGCCATGCGTTTCTTAACGTTTTCGCGTGTTACCTGTCTAAAGATGCGTCCACCTTTACCATCCAACGTTACATGGACTGCGGCGCGACCGCTTTGCTGGTCGAAGCCGGGCTGTGCATCGGTAATGGAATCGCCGGTGAGAACCACTTGTTTTTTCACGACGACGGGTATGCCGTTCCGATCAACATAGAATTGCGAATCGAACGGCACTTGGCCACGCTGAGCTGCACCTACATCGGCTTCCTCATTGACGAGGCGAATTTCCAGCGTTGCCGTACGGCCAAGAATATCTTTTGCCTTCGCCGTGTCTTGTACGCCCGGCAATTGCACGACGACCCGGTCGTTGCCTTGTTGCTGAATAATAGGTTCGGCAACGCCTAGTTCGTTAACCCTATTACGCAAGGTCGTGATGTTCTGTTGCAATGAAGCGTCTTGAATGCGCTTTTGCTCTTCCGGTTTTACCGTCAAGGTGAGGCGGGCTTCACCGTCGATGCTCTCTTCTTGAATGGCGAGGCCGGGATAGTATGTTCCAAATTCCTTGAGGGCTTTGTCTTTGGCATCGGGTTCTTTGAAGCGTACGACGATGCGCTGTCCGTCACGGGAAATGCCGGTGTAATAGATTTTCTTATCGCGCAATTCAGAGCGAATATCGTTAGCTAGGCTTTCTACTTTCTTATCTAATGCAGCCTTCATATCCACTTGCATGAGGAAGTGCACGCCACCGCGCAAGTCCAAGCCCAGATACATGGGTAGTGCGTGAATACTGTGCAGCCACGTAGGTGAATTGGAAAGCAAGTTCAACGCAACGACGTAGTTTTCACCTAACGCGGCGGTAAGCGCATCCTTGGCTTTTAATTGCATGTCGGTGTCTTGGAAACGCACCTTTACGCTGGTCGCATCTAAAAGCGCCCCGGCATAGGGAATATTCGCTGCCTTTAGTTGCTGTTCGATCTTATCCAATAAGCCGGTGTCGACCTTGGACGTGGCGCGCAGCGGCGAAACCTGAACGGCCGGTGCTTCACCATAGAAATTGGGAAGCGTATAGAGGAAGCCAATGATCAATGCGATGGCTATGATGAGGTACTTCCAAAGGGGATATCGGTTCATGATCTGTCGTTAGATAAGGAGAGGCTAATGCCGGGCGGAAGCACTATTCAAATGCTACAGGCTTCCGCGTTTCGAGCCGAAAGCCTTACTGGGATGCTTTGACGGTGCCCTTGGGCAACAACTGTGTCACGGCATGTTTCTGTACCGACACGACTACGTTGTCGGCGATTTCAACGGAGACGAAATTGTCTCCAACCTTGGTAATCTTGCCTAGCAAGCCGCCGGCCGCGACCTCATCGCCCTTTTGCAGCGCTTCGATCATGGTTTTATGTTCTTTTGAACGTTTCAATTGAGGGCGAATGATCATGATATAGGCCAACAAAAACATCACCACCAAAGGCAATATTTGCCCTAGGCTTTCCATGGTGCCCGGGGGTACCATCGAAGCTTGTGCGTATGCGTTGCTAATAAACAAATTAGTCTCCTCATGATGATTTCAGAGCATCTGACAAAACAGCTACGCTATTGTTGCGACCGGCTATGCGAATATATGCAGCCGGCAGTTAGCAAGTGTTCCGACGAATGCATTTGTGTTTATTGGGACAAGTTGCCCATTGAGAGATTTCATTGGGCTAACCGTTTGATAAAGCCGGTTATTCTAGCACGCTCATTCGAGCGTGCCGAAACTCGGTGACAAACTCGGCAAAACGCGCTCCCTCGATTGCCGAGCGTATTTCCCGCATTAGAGTTTGATAGTAGTAAAGGTTATGAATGGTATTGAGCCGAGCGCCTAGGATTTCATTGACCCGTTGCAAGTGATGCAAATAAGCGCGGGAAAAATGACGGCATGTGTAGCAGGCGCAGGATTCGTCGAGAGGGCGGGTATCGGCCCGGTGTTTGGCGTTACGGATTTTTATGTCGCCGAAGCGAGTGAATAGCCAGCCATTGCGCGCGTTGCGAGTGGGCATCACGCAATCGAACATGTCGATACCCCGGCTGACCGCTTGCACGATGTCTTCCGGCGTGCCGACACCCATAAGATAACGGGGGCGGTCGGCCGGCAGCTGCGGTGCCGTATGGGAAAGAATACGTAACATGTCGTCTTTGGGTTCGCCGACCGATAGACCGCCGATGGCGTAACCGTCGAAACCGATATTGCTAAGCCCGGCCAGCGATTCGTCGCGCAGGTGTTCGTACATTCCGCCTTGAACGATGCCGAATAAAGCGTTGGTGTTTCCTTCATGAGCGCGCTTCGACCGTTCTGCCCAGCGCAGGCTCAGCCGCATCGAATCCGCCGCAGCCGATTCGGTTGCCGGGTAAGGTGTGCATTCATCGAAAATCATGGCGATATCGGAATTCAGAATTCGCTGAATTTGCATCGATGTTTCCGGCGTCAGCATGAGCTTGTCGCCATTTACCGGGGACGCGAATTTGACGCCTTCTTCGCTGATTTTGCGCAGGGCCCCTAGGCTAAATACTTGAAAGCCGCCTGAGTCCGTAAGAATCGGCCCGTTCCATCCCATGAATCGATGTAGTCCTTCGTGTGCTTCGATAACATCCAAGCCTGGTCTCAACCACAGATGAAAGGTGTTGCCCAAGACGATTTGCGCGCCGATTTCCTCTAATTCATTGGGCGCCATGGCTTTCACTGAGCCATAGGTGCCGACCGGCATGAACACCGGCGTTTCGACGCTGCCATGGGCCAGGGTGAGCCGGCCGCGCCGGGCTTCGGCCGATGTGTTAAGAAGTTGAAATTTCATAAATTGACTAGGACGTCGATCGTCCTTTTGATCCGTAGTTAGGGGCGATCATAGGGGGTGTTGAAGCGCTGGGCGATTATATCTCGGTATTGCTTGCTAATTCGGCATTCTTGCCTTAGCTTATCCACATGGCGAAAGCTGCAGAGCATTGTGGAGAGAGCAACGCTTATGGCTGGACAGTTTCCATTGATTCTTACCTTAGACGCCCACGGCGTTCCCTATCGTTGGGTGACTTGGCAGCACGCGTGTTTTTATTATGCGAAGAAGCGTGTCGCTTGGGGATTAGGCGAAGAAGCTTTTCGCGTTTACGGTGGTTTCGATCGTAACGGCAACCGGTCTTGTGTAGTCGGTTCTACCATCATCGCCATTCAAGGCAAAGCGATGGCCGCCAAAAAATTCAATCAAGTCCCGCCGCTCAATAACCAAGAACTATTCCGCCGCGATCAACACATCTGCGCCTATTGCGGCGAAGAATCCAATGTACATAAGCTAACGCGCGACCACATTATTCCTTTTTCTCGCGGTGGCAAGGATACGTGGATGAATGTGGTTACCGCCTGCCGTTGGTGTAATCAAAAGAAGGGAAGCCGCACATTGGAAGAGGCGCACCTGCAACTTCTTTATGTGCCGTATGTTCCCAATCGGGCTGAGTATCTGATTCTTACCAATAGACGCATTTTGGCCGACCAAATGGAATTTCTCCGCCAGCATGTTTCGCCGACGAGCCGGTTACGAACGAGTTAATTCTTTGCCGTTGTATCTTCTAACTCCCGTTTCTTCTCGATCAACATCGCATCGCCATAGCTAAAGAATCGATAATGGGATTCCACCGCATGACGGTAGGCGCGGCGTATATTTTCCGAACCACCGAATGCGGAAACCAGCATTAGCAGCGTCGATTTAGGTAAGTGAAAATTAGTGATCAAACGATCGACGACTCGAAAGCGATATCCCGGCGTGATGAATAGTGTCGTATCGCCGTATCCCGATTGTAGGCTGCCCGATGCCGCAGCCGATTCCAATGCGCGCAGCGTCGTAGTCCCGACCGCGATTATTCGGCCGCCGTTTGATCGCGTCTTCTCGATAGAGATTGCCGTCGCTTCGGGGACTTGATACCACTCGCTGTGCATACGATGCATCGCCAGATTTTCCACTCTTACCGGCTGAAACGTTCCTGCGCCCACGTGCAATGTAACGTAAGCCGTTTGAATATTCTGCTCGTTTAATTTTTCCAGCATGGCTGGGGTAAAGTGCAGTCCCGCCGTAGGTGCCGCGACGGCACCGGGCTCGCGGGCGTAGACGGTCTGATAACGTGATTCATCCTCGGTATTAGGAGTATGCGTAATATACGGCGGTAACGGCACTGCGCCGAAGCGATCAAGCAGATCCAGCACGCCTGCATCGCTGTCGAAGCGCAGTAGAAAAAGCTCATCTCGTCGTTCGATCACTTCTACCGAAATAGTATCGGCCAAGCGCAACCGGCTTCCAGGCTTCGGCGCATGACTGGCACGAATATGGGCAAGGGCTTCGTGTGCGGAGAGCACCCGTTCGACCAATACTTCGATTCGGCCGCCGCTTTCCTTTTGTCCCAATAGCCTCGCTTTAATCACTTTGGTGTCGTTGAAGATGAGCAGATCGCCGGGTTTTACGAGCGTCGGTAAATCAGCGAAGCGTCGATCGACGAGCGCGCCGTCCATGCCATCAAGGTGTAAAAGGCGGCTCTGCGTGCGGTCTGGAAGCGGGAACTGGGCAATGAGTTCGTCGGGTAAGTGGTAGTCGAAGTCGGAAAGTTGCATGGCGGGAATCGAATAATTTAGGGCGCGATTGTTTCATAAGCGCGGTTTGCATGGAAGATCGCTTGCGGCGGCGCCTCCTTTCCTGGATAATTCGCCCTCGTTCTTTTCCAGCCGCTCGCAAAGCGGTGCGGTGGGACATATGCCGGGATGGCGGAATCGGTAGACGCAGCGGACTCAAAATCCGCCGGTGGTAACACTGTGAGAGTTCGAGTCTCTCTCCCGGCACCAATCATTAAGCCATTGGAATAATGGCGGTTGCGTACTCAAGCTTATCTATAGCGGATGTTCTCCGCATCAAAAAACTCCAAACGCTTGGCTGCTATGGCCAAAACAAATGGCCGGCCACTCGTCCTACAAAAAGTCGGGGAAAATGTGGTGTCAATGGATCTTTCCAATCTCAAGATAGACCGTAGCGCTACAGCGCCTGTGACTAAACCCAAGCGACGCGGGAGAAAGATCGGTATCGTCATCACGCTTCTCGCAGTCGCTGCTGCATTGATCGTCGGTGCGCAACGTTATAACGCGATACCCGCAGTGGAAACGGTAACGGTTGCACAGGCCTATCCTTCCCAGAATTACACATTGCTCAACGCGACCGGTTATGTAGTCGCGCAGCGCAAAGCCGCTGTCGGTTCCAAGGCGACCGGTCGATTGGAGTGGCTAGGCGTATTGGAAGGCAGCCCAGTGAAAAAGGGCGAACTCATTGCTCGTTTGGAAAGCCGTGATGTGGCGGCGGCGCTGGATCAAGCCAAAGCCAATGTAAAAGTCGCCAAGGCAAATTTAGAACAAGGAGTCGCCGAGCTGCGCGACGCAGAAGCAGCTTTTAAGCGATCTCAAGAATTATTGGAAAAACGGTTTATTTCCCAAGCATCCCACGATGCAGCCGTTGCTCGCCATAACAAAGCTAAAGCCGCTATCACCGGATATCAAGCGTCCATTGTTGCTGCTCAGGCCAACGAGCGCGCGGCGGAAGTGAATGTCGAACAAACCATGATCCGTGCGCCGTTCGACGGCGTGATTCTGACGAAGAGCGCTAATGTCGGCGATAACGTAACGCCATTTTCCTCGGCGGCCGACACCAAGGGCGCCGTGGTAAATATGGCTGATATGGATACCTTGGAAGTGGAAGCCGATGTGTCCGAATCCAATCTCGCCAAAATTAAAGTCGATCAGCCGTGCGAAATTCAATTGGATGCATTTCCCGATCTACGCATTGCCGGTGTTGTTTCTCGCATGGTGCCCACATTGGACCGCAGCAAAGCGACGCTCCTGGTGAAAGTGAAGTTTAGCGAGCACGATTCGCGCATATTGCCCGATATGAGCGCCAAGGTAGCGTTTTTGTCGAAGCCGCTAACGGCCGATGAGCGTAAACCGGTAACTGCCGTGCAACCCACCGCGATTGTCGAACGAGACGGCAAGAAAGTCGCCTTCAAGCTTAATAAAGACAAGGCTGAAGAAGTGCCGGTCAAGGTTGGCGAAAAAGTCGGTGAACTGGTGGCGGTGAGTGGCGTGGCGCCCGGAGATAAGTTGATCGTGAATCCATCCGAGAAGGTAAAGGATGGAGGCGCTGTCACGATGGCGAAGCGTTGATCATGGCGGATAAAACACCGCTGGTGGAAATACGGCAGTTGGTGAAGTCTTACCGCAGAGGCGGACAAGTGGTGCCCGTATTGACCGATATTAGTCTAACCATTCATGCCGGTGACTTTATCGCCTTGATGGGACCATCCGGTTCGGGTAAGAGCACATTGCTCAATCTCGTTGCCGGCATCGATAAACCCGATAGCGGTCAACTTACCGTTGCTGGTGTAGACATTGCGGCATTGTCCGAAGCCGAACTCGCCGATTGGCGCGCAGCGAATGTGGGTTTTATTTTCCAGTTCTATAACTTGATGCCGGTGTTGACCGCGTTGGAAAACATTGAATTGCCCTTGACGCTAACCAATCTCTCTCGTCGTGAACGGCGTGAACGAGCGGAATTAACATTGTCTATGGTAGGGCTAGCCGATCGTATGGATCATTATCCGAACGAGCTTTCCGGCGGTCAGCAGCAGCGGGTGGCTATTGCCCGTGCCATCGTTACCGATCCGACGTTGATCGTTGCGGATGAGCCAACCGGTGATCTCGACCGAACTTCAGCCACGGAAATTCTGTTGCTGATGAATCGGCTCAATGAAGAACTCGGCAAGACCATCATCATGGTGACGCACGATGCGCACGCGGCGAAAAGCGCCAAGGCAATAGTGCACTTGGAAAAGGGCGAGTTGATCGCTACCACGGAAGCTGCATAAGAAGATTTCCGGCAAAGAGCGCATTCGGGGCAGACGTGCACTTATTCAAGCTCATTTTTAAAAACGCGCTGCGCCATAAATTGCGCACTAGCCTTACGGTTCTTGGGTTAGTCATCGCAACGCTGTCGTTCGGTTTATTGCAAACCGTCGTCGATGCTTGGTATGCCGGTGCGAATGCCGCCTCCAATGTTCGTCTCATTTCACGCAACCGCATATCGCTGGTTTTCCCCTTACCGCTTGCATACGAAAATAAAATCCGCGCAGTCGAAGGCGTGACCGGCGCGGCATCGGCCAATTGGTTCGGCGGTATTTACCAAGACCCGAAGAATTTCTTTCCCCAATTCGCTATCTCGGCGAATTATCTGGATCTATATCCTGAGTTTTTGATTTCGGATGCCGAGCGCATCGCGTTTCAACGGGATCGCAAAGCTTGCTTGGTCGGACGCAAACTGGCGCGTCAGTATGGTTTTAAAGTAGGGGACATCATCCCGTTAAAGGGCACCATCTATTCCGGCCAATGGGAATTCGTGGTGCGCGGGATCTACGACGGTAAAGAAACCACGACCGATACATCACAGTTATTTTTCCATTGGGAATATTTAAGCGAGACGAAAAAAAAGAAAGGAGCGAAGAACTTCAATTATGTCGGCGTTTATATCATTCGCATCAATAATGCCGATAACGCCGCCGCGATTTCACAGACTGTCGATGCGCAATTCAAAAACTCATTGGCCGAGACATTGACCGAAACCGAGAAAGCGTTTCAATTGGGATTTGTTTCAATGACCGAGGCAATCGTTGTGGCCATACGCTTAGTGTCCTTCGTAGTGATCATCATCATCATGGCCGTTATGGCCAATACAATGGCA
>Ga0157374_10000272_pt1 | contig 48035 bp, 35 predicted proteins | sample M25metaG_FD_115308 | JGI IMG/M metagenome (GOLD analysis project Ga0157374, IMG submission 115308) | Miscanthus rhizosphere microbial communities from Kellogg Biological Station, Michigan, USA - M2-5 metaG | ecosystem: Host-associated > Plants > Roots > Rhizosphere > Soil | place: USA: Michigan...
CTGGTACATCGTGGTGTACTTGTATCCTTAGGCTATTGGAACGACACGGAAAAAACCGCCGAGCGATTCAAGCCCATACCCCATCAGAATAAGGCGCTACCGTTGACGGAATTGGCAGTATGGTCCGGCGACACCGTGAAAATGGACGAAGAAGGCTATCTTTATTTCGTCAGTCGCCGCGATGAAATGATCAAGACATCGGGCTATCGCGTCAGCCCAACCGAAATCGAAGAAGTTTTATACGGCACACGTCTAGTCGGCGAAGTCGCCGCCCTTGGTATATCGCATCCCGTGCTGGGGCAAGCTATCGCTATCATTGCGACTCCTGCCGACGGCACTGAGCTGACAGCGGATGCATTGAAAGCCGCGTGCCAAAAACATTTACCAGCCTTCATGGTTCCCGCCCATGTGGAAATCATGAGCGGCAGTCTGCCGCGCAATCCCAATGGCAAAATCGATCGCAAGCTGCTCGCCACGGCGCGTCAGCATATTTTTTCAGAGGCCACCAAGTGAACGATACAAAACGCCCGGCCCATTGGCCGATGAACCAGTTTCCCGTTGTTAACGATGAAATCGTTGTCGGCGGGGTGCCACTGTCGCGATTGGCTGCGCGTGTCGGCTCAACGCCGTTTTATGCCTACGATAGGCAACTTTTATCCGACCGTGTCGCTCTATTGCGCAAGCATTTGCCCAAGGAAGTACATCTGCACTATGCAATGAAAGCCAATCCGATGCCGGCAGTGGTGCAGCACTTCGTCGGGCTAGTGGATGGCATTGATGTCGCATCGGCAAAGGAATTGATGGTGGCGCTGGATGCCGGCATGAATCCGCGCGATATCAGCTTCGCCGGCCCAGGCAAAAGCGAGTCTGAGCTTTCCCGCGCCATTGCGGCAGGCATCATCATTAATCTGGAATCGGAGCGTGAACTGGAAACGGCCATCGTCATTGGTCAAAAACTAGGCATTACGCCGCGAGTCGCTGTGCGGGTAAATCCCGACTTCGAACTAAAGGGTTCGAGCATGAAAATGGGCGGCGGTGCGAAGCAATTCGGTATCGATGCGGATCGCGTACCTGCCATGTTGAAACGGATCGGCGAAGCCAAGCTCGACTTCGAAGGTTTCCATATTTTCAGCGGCTCACAAAATCTGAAGGCGGACTCCATTGCTGAAGCACAGGCAAATACATTGGAGCTTGCTTACCGCTTGGCCGAACACGCGCCGGGACCGGTGAAGACGCTCAATATCGGCGGCGGTTTCGGTATTCCTTATTTCCCAGGCGATACACCGCTTGATCTGGCTATGGTGGGCGAGAAACTGGCGGAGCGCATGGCAGAAGTAAAAGCCCGCTTGCCGCAAGCACGTGTCGTCATCGAGCTGGGTCGTTTTTTAGTAGGCGAAGCCGGCGTTTATGTTTGCCGCGTTGTCGATAGAAAAATTTCTCGCGGACAAGTATTCATTGTTACCGATGGCGGTATGCATCACCACTTATCCGCATCCGGTAACTTCGGCCAAGTAATTCGCAAAAATTATCCAGTGATTGTGGGCAATCATGTGCAAGGCACTGAACGAGAGCTAGCCTCCGTCGTCGGACCGCTTTGCACACCGCTCGATCTATTGGGTGACAAAAGCGAACTGGCGCGCGCTGATGTGGGCGATTTGATTGTCGTCTTCCAATCGGGCGCCTATGGTTTAACAGCGAGTCCGACGGCATTCTTAAGTCATCCGCATCCGCTCGAAGTACTGGTGTAAATCTCCCCTCCCGCAAACGGGAGAGGGCGCGTAAACCGTCACGATTCGATTTTCTATCATCGCACGGTAATCGCCCCCACTCCCGTCGGCAACACGATCGCTAACAAGGAATAACTTATGAACGGACTTTGCGGCTGGCAGGGCCCGAAGGGGGCTTCTACAGATGGACAGTCGACGCTTGGGCGTATGCTTGGTGCATTATCGAAAAACGAAGATAACCAAGATCGATATATCAAAGACGATTGGGCCATTGGCCTGACCGCTCGCTCCAAACAAAATTTCCAGCGTCATACAGCGAATGGAATAACGGTTGCGCTATTGGGGCAACCGCGCTTTCACGATGCCGCCCTTGAACAAGCACGTTTGCGCGATGGTGCGGCAGTTGTGTTCGCACGCGAATTTCAAGCCAAGCGAGAGTCCGCATTTGCGTTGTTCGATGGCGCATTCACCGCTGTCGTCTTCGACGAAAGCAAAGGAACCGTATCGATTGGATTAGACCGCATGGGCGTACACGCGCTGGGTTATGCGGTATTCGACGGCACGCTGTTATTTTCGAATTCGTGCGATGCCATCAACGCCCATCCATCGGCTCGGCCTGAGATCGATCCGCAATCGCTTTATCACTATCTCTATTTTCATATGGTTCCGGGACCGGGTTCAGTCTATCGGAATTACCGCCGGCTGTTGCCGGGTGAGTATTTGATCTTCTCGAAAGGAAATCTATCGACCGGCCGCTACTGGTCGATGCATTTCGAGGAAGATAAACGCATGCCGTTCGACGCGTTAAAAGACGAATTCATGACGACGATGCGTAACGCCGTTCGCGATGCAGCCCATGGCGTCAAAGCCGGTTGTTTCTTGAGCGGTGGTACCGACAGTTCGACTATGGCGGGACTCTTAGGCCAAGCGACCGGACAACCTGCTCGCACCTATTCCATCGGATTCGATGAGCCGGGCTATGATGAAATGGACTACGCTCGCATCGCGGCTAAACATTTCGGCACCAATCATCACGAGTACTACGTGACCCCATCCGACATCGTCGATGCGATTCCTTTAATTGCTAATGGTTACGATCAGCCGTTTGGTAATTCGTCGGCGGTGCCGACTTATTACTGTGCTCGCATGGCTAAACAAGATGGTATCGAGCGATTGATCGGCGGCGATGGCGGCGACGAGTTATTCGGTGGCAACGAACGTTATGCGAAGCAATATGTTTTTTCTCTCTATGAAAAAATTCCTGGCCTGCTGCGTAACGGCATCGTCAGCCCGTTGATCAATAACTTCCCTGGCAACGAACAAGTCACCTTATTCCGCAAGGCCAAAAGCTATGTGCAGCAAGCATCGGTACCGATGCCTGCGCGGCTGGAAACCTATAACTTGCTCGACCGCATCGGCAAGGAACGGATTTTCTCCTCCGCATTTTTGCGCTCGATCCAAATCGATCAACCATTGGAACATCTCAACAGTATCTATCACGGCGCCGACGCAAAAACACAGATCAACCGCATGCTCGCATTAGACTTTCGTATCACCTTAGCCGACAGCGATTTGCCAAAAGTGATCAATGCGTGCGGATTGGCGAATATGGATGTCACCTTTCCGATGCTAGCCGATAGCGTAGTTGCTTTTTCCGCGCGTCTCGCGCCGGAGTTGAAATTAAAAGGAACCAAGCTGCGTTACTTCTTCAAAGAAGCGCTGCGCGACTTCTTGCCGACGGAAATCATCACCAAACAAAAACACGGTTTCGGTTTGCCGTTCGGCCCATGGATGACGAAACATAAACCGCTGCAGGAATTGGTCGCCGCTAATCTACAAGCCTTGAAGCGACGCGGCATCGTTCGCCCCGAGTTCATCGATGAGCTGACCTCACAACATTTGTCAGTACATGCTGGTTACTACGGAACCTTGGTTTGGGTGCTGGTGGTTTTGGAACTTTGGCTAGCGCAGCGCGCGCCGCACTTCAGTTTGCAAGACTGATAAGAGTCAGTCATGAGATATTTCGCATTGGATTGGTTTACACATCAATTTGAATTATCCAGGGGAAGTAAAAGCAACATTCGGTCAATGGAAGGCATGCGCGGTGCGGCCGTGTTCATGGTCTTTCTGGTTCATTACTGCACGCTTGTAAATCCCTGGATACAAAAACAATCATTTACCGCTGCCGTTGCCGAAGGACTCCATACCATCGGCAACGCCGGCGTCGATCTCTTTTTCGTTCTCAGCGGCTACCTAATCTATGGTTCTTTGATTAATAGAAGGCAGTTGTTTTTTTCCTTCATACGCCGCCGCATCAGGCGAATCTACCCGACATTTCTCGTGGTATTTGGTTTGTACGTGGCGCTCTCGTTTGCATTACCTGCGGAGAACAAAATACCGCACGCGCCATTGGCCGGTATCGTTTATCTGCTGGAAAATTTGCTGCTACTTCCGGGACTATTGGCGATTGATCCGCTGATTACCGTCGCTTGGTCTCTCAGTTATGAGATGTTTTATTATGTGACGATTCCATTTTTAATTGCCGGCTTTCATCTGCACACTTTCTCCGCCGAGCAGCGCTTGAAAGGTTTCGCCCTTGTAGCGCTGGGCGCATTCTTGAGCGCCTTTTTCTTTGGCGGTCCGATCCGCCTGGCCATGTTCCTCGCCGGCATTCTTCTTTACGAAGCACTTAAAGTTCCGTCAATCAAAGCAACGCGCGATGGTATGACGCTTGGTCTTGTTATCGGCGGTCTTTTTTTTATGCTTGCTCCTGTATACGGTTCCGCAGGGATTGCAGTAAAAACCGCGTTGTTATTCATCGCATTCTTCGCACTTTGCCATAATTGCTTCGTCCACCCGACGTCACGGATTGCCGCAGCATTGCAATGGACGCCATTGAGATGGTTAGGAAACATGAGTTATTCCTACTATCTGATTCATGGGCTCACACTAAAAGCCATCTTCAAATTTTTGAGCGTCCTGTACCCTCCCGGCAGCAACAATCAATACCTCTTTTTACCGTTCATAGTCGTGGCCTTCGCAGCTACGCTGATTCCATCCACAGTGCTGTTTTTGACGATAGAACGGCGCTTTTCATTAAAAACCGAAAAGGCAACTCTGCCGGTACCGGAAGTCCAGCTAAGCCATAGTCTTGGTTCGAGTACAAGATGACTGTCGACAAAAACAAGTCTACAAAAGCGACCGGGTGGTTGTTCGTGCTGCCGTGGGAGATTACCTTCGCGGGCGGCGTCAATAGCGTGGTTCGAGCCCTCGCTAAACAAGCGCACATGAATAACGGCAAACCAAATTTGTTGATTCAAAGTTGGGAACATGAAAACCCGGCCCACTCGACGGAAGAAGAAATTCCAACTATCCGTCTGCGTCTGCGCGAGCCGGGAACACGTTTGACGGACTTCATCAAATATTGTTTGACGTTACCGAAAACCATTCGTTTTTTGCGAGATACGGCACGCACTCACAACATTAGCGTCATCAATGCGCACTATCCCACTACCGCCTGCCTCACTTTCGTGTTGATGCGACGCCTTCGGTTGTTCCAGGGCAAGGTAATCATTTCCTTGCACGGCACTGAAATTCGAAACGCACTGAAGTCGACCGGTATTACGCGGATGATGTGGAAGTTAATGCTGCAAGGTGCTGATCGTGTCGTTGTCTGCGCTGAAAGTTTACGCAATATAACGTCGCAACTACATTCGGGCGACAACATCTCGGTCATTAAAAACGGTGTTGATCTTTCATTAGTCGAAGAAATCGTCAGTCAATCGAGACAACCGCAACCGAGCACGCGAAAATATATTCTTACGGTGGGCTCTTTCGATCGCGTCAAGGGACATGATGTATTGCTGCATGCTTTTTCGCGGATTGCAACCGACTATCCGGAAATAGATCTCACCATTATCGGTAGAGATAGCGGTGCGAAGGCAGAAACGGAAACGCTGATTGCAACGTTGGGTTTGCAACAACGCGTAAGACTGTTATGCGATCTCCAGCAAACAGAAGTTTTGCGCTATATGCAGCATGCGACCTTGTTCGCTTTGCCGTCCCGCAATGAATCGTTTCCGCTTTGCATACTGGAAGCGGGTGCAATGGGTGCGCCTGTTATAGCAACGCGGGTCGGTGGTGTAGCGGAAATCATTGTGGATGAAAACCTCGGTGTTCTCGTTCCTCCAGAAGATCCGCAGGCATTGAGTAATGCACTTGCCGCCATATTGGGCGACAACGACAAACGCACTTTACTAGCGGCCAACTTACAAGCTCATATTAAATCTCAGCTTTCCTGGAAGCAGGCCTATCATCGCTATCTAGCGCTCGTTTCATAACTATCCGAGCTGTTCAGCAAACGCTCAACAAGAATCAGCCGCGCTAATTGCGAGCCGTATGCATTTCCGCTTTCTTCGGTGCGGTAAGCCACGTCTTCATCAATGCGACTTCCATGGGGTGCGCAAGATGATAACCATCTCGCGCTTGCCGGTATTGATGCAAATGTATCGGCAATGTTTCCGTAGTCACCTCCGCACCGAAATCCGTCGGGATTTTGTCGGCGCCAACATTAAATATTCTGCTTAGTATCATTTGCCCGACATGAGTACGGTAATGGGAAGCTTCCCAATAATTCACCATGTCCGTTTTTCCGCTGGCGACTTGCGGAATAATCTCTGTCGTCACACTGTTGAAGCCGGAAAAATCAAATAGACGGATATCGCAGCCAGAGCGCTTTTGCTGACCTACCATCTCGACCAACGCAGTCTGCCACGCCTCCATGCGCTCCCATTGGCCGGACCAATACAATGTATCGGTCATCAATGCATGTGTCGGATTGATGTAAAGGCGAACCTGTTTTCCGGCAACGCATAACTCGGTTGTTGCGGCAGCAAATGCTTTCATGGCCGTTTGCGTATCGGGATTTTGCTTGCCGACCGCTTTGACATCCACTTCAATGGCCTTCGCCGCGCCGCCGCGGTCGCGCAGGTTAGCAGCAGCACAGGCTGCATCGCGTTGGCCATAAAACGCTAAGCTGGATAAGCACACTTTGCCAAATGAGCCCGTTAACATTTTCATGGAATCTTCGGTCATATCGACCGTCAATGTCCGCTTGATATTCAACAACGCGCGCATCGACGGATAATAAGTAGTCCGCGCAATAAGCTCTTTGTCGAATTCGGTATTGCCGGCCTCAAGATTAAACGACCAGTAATCGATTCCCCATACGATAGTCTCGACCTTGCTTACTGCAATCGCATGCCGCGCCATATCCATGGCATCGGCCAACGAACCACCGGTAATAGCGCCATTGAATATGCGTTTACCGGGAAATAAACTTGATTCGGCGGGCAAACCTGCTTCGGTACGGGAATTGCCTAAAAAAACGACTTCCGGCTTGTACTGCGTTATCGCGTACGTCTTAGCCCACGGACTTAACTTTTCTCGCGATGGCCGCAAACGTTGTAATAGGGGCGAATCCCATTGGTGAATCAAATAAGGATCAAGAAAATAATTCAGCAGACAGATAGGCAACAATATCGCGATCGACAAAATCCCGAATAGGGTGAGATAAGTTCGCCCTTGTGCTGCGTTGATTTCGTGGTTATTAGCACTCATTGCATCAAAACTGAAAATAGAGAAATTCGGCGATGCGATTCATATTGAGCACGCACAATGCGAAGAGTACAGAAACGATAGCGCTATATGTTTTAGTCGGCGACCACGATAGATTGATCAATGATGAATTGGCCTTAACCGTTTCGAGACAGGGCTCGTAACGACGGAAAATCTCTTGCGTATTCGGTGCGCACCAAGCAATCAACATGGCGACAGCCAACATCGGCACTCCGATGGAACCGAAATCGATCCATCGAATTCCATTGAAAACCGTGTCGAAGGGCAAACGTGCAAACCATCCGGCATAGACTTCGGCGCGCTGCGGCAACGATAGGCCGTTGCGGCCAGCCATTGCGCCCAGCACATCAAAAGCAGTATGTAGATCCGGTGCGCGGAAAAACACCCAAGCAATCAATACCGCAAAAAATGTGACGGCTCGGCTCATCATCATGCTGATCATGCCCGCATCACCACGCACATTGCGAGTAATGAACTGCCATGCATGATTAATTACCAGATACATACCATGCAAGCCGCCCCAGATAACGAATGTCCAGCCGGCACCATGCCATAAACCGCCGAGTAACATGGTAATCAGCAAATTGCGATAACGATTAATGACGCCGCCGCGATTGCCGCCCAATGGAATGTATAAGTAATCGCGCAAAAACCGCGATAACGTCATATGCCAGCGCCGCCAGAACTCGCTGATGTTCACCGCTTTATAAGGCGAATCGAAATTGAGCGGCAGCTTTACGCCGAACAAGCGTGACAATCCGATCGCCATATCGGAGTAACCGGAAAAATCGAAATAGAGTTGAAACGCATAGGCTAAAGCACCAATCCAGGCTTCGATCAATTGTGGGTGCGCATTGACAGCGAATACGGGGCTAGCGAGCGGCGCGATGTTGTCGGCAATCAATATCTTCTTCGCCAAACCCACGACGAAAATCGATAAACCTATTGTTAGGTGCTGCCATCGAGGCCGGTAATTTTTCGCATCTGCGAATTGCGGCATCATTTCCTTATGATGCAATACCGGACCGGCAATGAGGTGCGGGAAATAAGTAACGAATAGAACGTAATTGATGAAGTGCTTCTCGGTCACTTTCCCGTAATAAGTATCGACGAGATAGGCAATCTGGGTAAAAGTAAAAAAGGAAATGCCGATAGGTAGGACAATGCCCGGCAAAGTAAAGCTGGTAAGACCGGTCGAGTTGATCGTATCGACGAAAAAATTTGCGTATTTGTAATAGCCGAGCAGTATGAGATCAGCGGTTACTGCAAAGGTTAACCACCGTTTGCGATAAGGAGCAGCGGATTGATCGATCCGCAAGCCAGCCCAGTAATTAAATCCAACGGAGCTCAATAAAAGATAGATGTATCGATAATCCCATTGGGCATAAAAGAACAATGATGCCAACGCCAACCAGCATCCCGCCCATAACTGTTTACGATGCCCCAGCCAGAAAAAAAACGCGACCGTAATAGGCAGGTAAAGCAGAATAAATCCGAAGGAATTAAACAGCACGATTGTCTTTCACGTTACAAATGGGTTTTGCTCAATGTCGTTCTAGAGCGATGCAGATGGTACTGCAAGATCAGCTAGGGGAATAGCCGAAGAATAATACCAATCTTCACAACCCGGATTATGCCGATTTACGACTAATCCGGGTGTGAACTGGTACTTGTTATTGTGTCGAGTAAGTAACCGTCAGCTTCGGCCGTAAGGTCGGATCAGCAGTGGCTTCACGCGAGTAAAAGTTTTTGATATTGGACGCGTTGCCGCTCAAACCGCGCAGGCGCCAGCCATAGTTGGGCTGTCCGCTGCTCATTTGCCGTAAGGCGGCGGTCACATCGAACTGCATCCAGCCTGGATTAAAGCCAACAGCGATTTGGCTATCGGCGGTAGACATAAAGTCCGTTCCGTTACCCTGCGCACCATCGGCATTCCAAGGCAAGCCCGTATCGCGCTGTTTCCAAGTGGCATTAGTCTCCGACCAATTGACCAGCATGCGGTTTAAAGCATACGTCATATCGTAGTAGCTATATTTGTATAACGACAACGTGGCCGATTGAATCACCGCGCCGTTAGGCACCGGTCCACCTTCCGCCACAAATATGCCGAATCGGATCAGATTCGAGTAAGCCGAATACTGGTCCATCAACGACGTAGCGCCGCCTAGCGGTGAGGTTTGATAGAAGTACGACAGATACGTATCGCGCGTTAGGCTATAGTTGCCGGTGCCATCTTGCAACACAACCGTACCGGTAGGACCAGGCTGAACCGTAATGGAAATAGAGCTCGATACGGCTTGCGCACCTTTGTTGTCAGTCGCGATTGCCATCAAGCTTAGATTGCCGGCAGGCGCACCGCTCCAGGCGAACGTATAGGGAAAAGCCAGGGCTTCACCTATTTTTGTACTGCCCATGAAATACTCTACCTTGGCAATCGTGCCATCGGAATCGGTCGCGTTAGCTGTCAAATTAATGACATCACCGGATTTGAATGTTTGTCCAGTTGCGGGACTCGTTAAAGATACGGTGGGCGGCGTATTGAGATTACCGCTGGGGTTCTGCCAGCCAACTGGTTTGTAAATCCAAATATTTCCTTGGCTTGCATCCTGCAGCCCCATGAAAGCATCCAAGTTATAGATGTACTTCCACTTGCCGAGAATACCCGTTCCCACATCACCGTTAGGTACAGAGAACGATGGCGTACGCTGCTTAGTAACAGTCCATCCGCTAGCACCCAAAGTAGCCGGCGGTTTGATTTTCCAAACCCGCCCGTCGCCGCACCACAAGGCGAAGTCCTTACGGATTGGATCGGCGTCCAAACCGCAGTTAACGAGATTAGGCTTCGACATCAATGCGGCAAATTCGCCAGTAGGATCGGCCGGAATAACAGCCACATCGATATTACTCCCACCCGGTGTATTAAGATTCCAATAGGTGAGCGGTGCGGAACTATTGTCACCGATCCTCAATAGAATTTTCCTTGTCGAGTCGAAGGCGCAAGCCGTCTGCGCTGCGGAGCCGACCCAATACAAACCGACCTGCTGCCAATTATCCGCAGCGGGATTGTTTATGTCGTTAACGGTGTATTTATACAAATTGGTCGATGTACCGCCTCCAGGAGGGCGAGCGCCAACATAAACCACATCCTTGCCGTTCTCTTGTGCATAGGCAGTACAGCCATTCACATGTGCGCCGGGCAGGCTTTGGTTATTAGCAAGATTGAGATAAATATCCCGGTTCGTCCACATATTGCCGCCGACGATTTCAGGGTGAGGGCCGGTACGTTTTACGTGGGAACCTGTCGTTCCACCGACTTTGTTCGGATCAGCCTTATTCGGATCGAAGAAATAAGGACCAGTTCTGCGCGAAGTGGTCGGTGTTACTTCGCGCGTGAACGCACCGCCACTATTGAAAGCCGCACCGCCGAACACAACCAGCCGATCGATTACCGGCAAGAAAATATTGTTATCGTAGGTGTGCGCTGAAATCGGTGCTGCATCGGGCCCATCGACTGCCATCCAGGTGCCTAGATCGTCCTGCTTGACTTCGCTAGGTAGGGACGCGCGTTCCCATTGCCGAGTGCTACCGCGCCAACGATATACATCGTTCCCGTTGTAGTTGGCATGGCCACCGCCGAACAGCATTAGGTCACCACGATTCGGATCCCAAGCAAACGAACTCCATGCCTCGATGATCTTGGAAGGTGGCGGATTACTTGCGAAGTAAAGCGGCCGCAAATCGTCGGGCGTCCATACATCGGAATAATTGTTCAGATTGACTTTGCTCCATTCGCCCTCTGGTAGCGCAGCGATAACATTCACTAACGCGCTCAAGTCGGGCGGTGTGCCGGCCGGCGGTGCTTCCTGAGCATGCTTACGACCAGTGAAATTCGATTCTTGCCGTGTACCCAAAGGTGCTGTCGCCGATTCGAGCACATTGATTTCGATGTCTTTGGCGATCTGCTGTCCGGCGCTATCGCGAACCAAAATAGAAAACGGATATTTTCCAAGCAGCACTGGTGTACCGGAGATCGACCCGTTGGCATCAATGGTCAAGCCAGGCGGTAATTGCCCTTGCGATAAGGTCCTGGTGTAGGGAGCGCTGCCGCCGAGCACGTCGATTTTTGCGCTATAGGCAATTCCTTTCTCGGCAATCGGCAATGTCGAGTCGCTCAATGTAAGCGCCGGCAGTGTGTCGCCGACATATTCGAATCGCGCCGCGTCAACCAATGCGGGAACACCAGCACGGCTAGCGATTTCCACTTCTGCCGTATTTCCAGGTGCCAATTGATAAACGCCAATGGCATTCCATTGACCGCCAAGCGTACTTTGATCGACCGTGAGACGCGTGCTGCCGCCCATATGACGGACAGTGACATCAACGACGCCCGCGCCTTGCGCTGCCTGCGGCCACCATAGGTAAATGCGGTAATAGCCTTGGCTGCTAAGGTCGGGAGAAAATACGACGCTGCTTTGCGCGTCGCCTTTAAGAACCTTGCTGCTACGCGAAAGATATCCGTCTACGGAAGAAAACGCTCCTTGCTTCCGCGCCTGCGACATATCGTTCGTAATGACGATGTTCGCACTCTGAGTGCTTTGCTTACCGCCCGAACCACTACCACCGCCGCCACCACAACCGCTCAATAAGAAAACAGCGATTAAAGTCGCCGGGCACAATAATCGGAAAAGACGCGTCATGAATAAGCGCCCGAAACCGGTCGGTTTGCTCATTTTTTTACTCCCTGCTGGAATGTTACGGAACCTCGCATCCCAATCGGCGACACAAATATCCGTGTCGCTTAACCACTAATCATTATTAGGATTTGAGGTGATACGACCATCAATTCACTACTCGATGTTCCGAATGGAACCGCCCAAAATCGAACGAGCCTCCGATTTTAGCAAGAAAAGAGCCAAGTCAATTGACAAATAGTCAGGCCAATAATTTTTAACGGCTTTTTGAAAGGCAGCGTCGCTCATTGATGCACTGTGATACGCAAAGATCAACGCACTGTAAATTCAATCGACAAAGCCGAGTCGATACATCGAATGTCCATGTGATAGATTATTTAGACGAACTTGCCAGCGCAATCATTACCGCAGTAATTGCATCCGGCTCATGGACTCTGTTGTTTATAGTCCAAACCGATTGGGTTTGCCGTATTTTTAAATTTGGCGCGGTAATGTAGAAGCGCTTCGAAGCAAATTGCTGGTCAAACGCAATGAAAAACGCATTGCGGTTCGATCCCACGGAAGAAAACGGGGCAATTGAAAAAAATCATCCGACATGGATGCTGCGCCCCAAGCGGTCGATACGGCACCGGAAAACCCCAGCTCGCGCACCATCGCCACATGCTCCAATAAATAATCTTCGGTAGGCTTACCGTTCGGATAAGCGAACAAGGTAATGGGCCGACCGGTGATCGCCTTTAATGTTTCTCGACTCGAGGCGATTTCTTGCCTCGCTTCTGCAGTAGGGAGTCTCGCAAGAATAGGATGGCTGACGGTATGAGCGCCGATTGTCATGCCCGAATCGGCAAGCAGGCGCACTTGTTCTGAGCGCATCATCAAATCATTGGGCAACGGCTCACCAATATTCCGTTCAACAGCGGCGACTTGTTCAAGACGCTCCGCATGGGCCAAGTATTTTATCGAGCCAAGAATCGCACCGATTGCACGACGACGAGCAGCTGGATCAGAAATGTCATGCCGGCCTAAACCAAGTGAACTGAGATCTAGCATATTGCCAGGAGCGCGCCGTACGCTTTCGATAATCGTATCGTTCCACATTCGCCCACCATCAAGAAAACCGGTGCTAATAAAGAATGTCGCCGTCGCGTTGTGGCGCTTCAAAATAGGCAATGCTACTTCGGCGTTATCAGCATAACCATCGTCGAATGTGATACAAGCTGCACGAGGTGGCAGCGTGCCATCGCGCAACCGTTCGATTGCTTCATCCAGCGGCAACACATTAAATAAACCGGTCAGCCAAGCCAGTTGAGCATCGAATCGCTGCGCATCCACTTCGCCGGGAAAAATGGAATCTGTCTGCCGATGCACTCGATGGTAAATGAGGATAGATAACTTATTTCGCCCTAGCACTTGCACTATTGGGCGCAAAAGAAGAGAAGTACCGATAGTCATTCGATGTCAATCCGATAGTAATCCGACGGCCATTAAAGCGTAGCGACGCTACTCGCGCTAGTAACGGTAGGTTCGGCTTTCTGTGCAAGTGCATTTTGCACTTCACGCTTCATTAGAACGACAATCGCCATTAAGTAATAGGGCAAATCGAAATAGAGCACACTTAAAAAAGCGCCGCCTACCGCATAAGCAACGATGCTCACCTGAATCATCAAGCTCAAATCATAAACCCAGCGCAATTCCGTTACGTTCTTACTATGGCGTGCATTCCAACTTGCCGTTCGCCACGTTGCGATTCCGAATAGGAGAAATAGTCCCAGCCCAACAAAACCATGTTCTCCCAATGCCGCAAAATAAATACTGTGCGCGGCATGGATGTTATCCGGCTCCGGTGAATAGCGCATAAATACTTTCGGCTCGTAAAGCTGAAAGCCGCCGCCGACTAGCGGTCTATCCTTCGCCACATTGAAAGCCGTTTGCCATGCATTGAGACGCCCCAGCGCCGATTCATCCTGATCGTAAGTAGAAATAGTATTCATGCGATCGAACCACTTTGCCGGCATAAAACCAATACCCAGCGGCGCCAACAATATGATCGCAATGGCAAGGGTTGCCTTCTGCCGGCTCTTGAGCCATAGGAATCCGACCATGGGCACGAGTGCCAACAATGCGCCTCGAGAATAACTTCCTAATGCGGAAAGCAGACATAACACGATGGCACCCATCATAGCCAAGCGAACCCAGTTCTTACTCGTCCGGGAACGCAAATACCAAATCAAAGGAACCGTCATCAACAACGCCATTGCCAACGCATTGTTTTCTTCGATATAGGAATTGGGTGGACCGAATACTTTATCGGTCGCACCACCCATCAGCGTGAAAAGGCCACCTTTCACGCCGTAAAACCCAAGTGATATCACTAGAGCCCACACCAGCAGTTCGATTTGCCGCGGTCCCTCAATCGCTACTATGGTGACGAAAATCATGAGCATGATTTTGATTACCGTCATCCACTGCGCATTGGCGCTTTCTGGAACCAATGCAAACAACGTTGACACGCTCATCCAGCAAATGAACAACAGCAACAGCACCGTAGGTCCGGACCAAATGAACCGCAATCGCTCCTGCTTAAAGAAAAGTCCGGCGAAAGTAGCTACCGCGATGACTTGTGCGAAAGGAAGATCGTAAGCAAATCCCCACGATAGTCGATGTGGATTCATGATGCTGATCCATACCCACATCAAAATACCAATGTAAGGACGCTTCAACATTAGCGGCAACGAACCGATAACGATAAGCGTGATGACTATATCTCTCATGGCCTGCTAGTCTCTCAATCTGCTTTGGCTCGATTGATCTTCAAACCGACTTTGTCTAGAAACGGTTCGATCTTTTGAACGCAAAAGCGCTCTCCACCATCCGGATATCCGGCCAGCATCCATGCGCAGAATATCGTTCCCATGTATACCAATGCTCCCACGAGCGATACAGCCAATAGCGCCAGGAAGTGATCGACAAATCCGTTAAGTGCCGGCAATTGATTTTTGACCAAGATAACAGCAAGACTCATTACACTTGCGGAAATGACCGGACGCAACAAGCGGCCTAAATACAGACGTATGCCGATATGAAGCTGTGTGGCGATGATTCCCTGATTCACAGGAATCAATAGGAAGGCCGTCAAAAGAAATGCCCATGCGGCGCCCACTGCGCCTCGGCTCGATGCCAAGGTCAACACACTGGCTAACAACACGACGAGCTGCAAGCCGTTCACCAATGTAACGAGCCTGGGCTTGCCGATAGCAAGATAAACGTAACCGTTATTGGTCTGTAACGCCATGATGACGCCGTAAAACGACAGAATTTGAATGACCGGCACCGCAGCCAGCCATTTTTCACCCAACAACGTCGGCACCAGCAAATCCGCCACCAGCGCGATGCCCGTACCGATCGGCAATGCGAATAGCGCGATCATGGAAATGATGGAGAGAAACCCATCGCGCAATTTCTCCATATCTCCCGCCATTCGAGAGTAGCCGGGGAATACGGCGCGATTAATCGGCGCCACCAATTCAGTGGTGGGCAAATTCGAAATCTCGTAAGCGATGTTGTAGAGTCCCAAGGCCTGCGCACCGGCAACTTTGCCGATAATGAAATCGGCAGACTTGCTGTTCATAAAATAGATCACATTACTAAACAGCAGCCATTTGGAAAAATGAAACAGTTCACCAAATGCGGCAAGCGAAAAGCGAGGTCGATAGGAATGGAACACATAGCTCAGCACTACGCTGACCACTTTGCCGAAAACGATGCCGGCCACCAATGCCCAATAGCTGCGCAGCATAAAGGCCAGCGGTACTGTCACACCGACGCTGGCGATTTTTTTCATCACCAAAAATTTAAACTCGCGGTCGAATTGCATATCGCGCCGAAAATTAACGACGCCGATGTTCTCAAAACCTTGAGCAAACATACCGACAGCTAGCGCATACATCACCGCTTCCAAGCGGGGTTCGCTATAGAATATCGATGCCGGTATCGCTAATCCGACCAATAGCAACGCGCAAACCGACGAGAACATCACATTGAAGGTCCACACGGTATTGAAGTGGGCATCGGAAACATCGGCTCGCTGAATCAGCGTAACGTCGAAGCCGAAAGCGCCCATCAGTTCGAGAATAGCGATAATAACCATCGCCATCGCCACCACACCGAAATCGGCCGGAACAAGCAAGCGAGCCAGCACGATCGTACTGATGAGCCCGATACCTCGCTCGATGAATTTAAAGAGCACCATCCAAATGGCGCCCTTGGCGATTTTTCCTTTGATTCCGCTCGATGACATAACTTATAAATTCTTATCGTAATTAGTTACAGCGTGATCCGGGAATATAAAACCACCAGGACTTACGCAAAATTGTCCCAGCAAGGCGCGCCGACACAGACAGTACAACGGAGTACGGCAAGGAGGCGCAACGCCGCTGGGGCAATTTTGCGTAAGTCCCAACCAACACATAAAACGCAAACAATCGATCTTAGCCGCGAGAAAAACTAGCATTTGTTTCATCGCGCGATTGCAACCTTGCTTTGCACATAACGGAACTTGCCCGATTTCTCCGCGGGAATTTGATCGACGATCTCCACACTGATCGTCGTCCCTTGCCCTAAGCGAGCACGAAAGCCATCAACGATTTGCCGCGTCATCATGGCCACATCGGCATCATTACCCGGCGTCAACCACACTCGCGTGTGGTCCAAACTTTCCTGCACGATCTTGAATGCCTGTACACCCGGTAGATCGCGGAGCACATAAATCAATGCGAGGCCATGCATGATCGTCCCGTTTTGCGCAACGACGAAATCGGTGGCACGCCCTTGGATTTCCTTCAATACCGGCAATCCGCGACGGCAACGACAGGCTTCTTTGCCCAACATGCCGATATCGCCGGTGCGATAACGAATAAACGGGAAGTCCTTAGTAGCTAAATGGGTGACGACGATTTCACCGCTTTGTCCTACGGGCAACGGATTGCCGTCGGCGTCTACGATTTCGACGATGATGTCTTCCGCCGTGATATGCATTTCCCCTGCGGGACATTGATGCGCAATGAATCCGGCGTCACGACCGCCGTAACCATTCGCCACACGACAAATAAACGCCTTCTCAATCGTTTCGCGCTGGTCATCGTAAAGACGCTCGGACGTTACGAACGCAACGGTCACACCGATATCATCGAGTCGCTGGCCGGTCGCTTTAGCGTGACGAGCAATCAATGACAACGATGACGGGTAACCAAACAGCATGCGCGGCTTTACCTTGCGCATCGTAGCAATGAAATGATTCAGCTTCTCTTCAGTCATTTCAAAGGCCGGCAACAACTGCGTACGCAACAGCCGATCGCGAATCACTTTAATGCGATCTTGCGCGCCCAATTCGATTGGCGATCCCCACACGACGATTTCCGGATCGCCAATATCCACATTCCACCAGCGCGTCGCTCGCCATTTGGCGGCGACATCATGGGACACTCGTTCTTTGCCTATGAAAAAAATCAACGGCTCACCGCTGGAACCACCCGTGTTGAAACGGGCCAAGCCGCGTGCATCTTCCGCTTTCATCGCATCCGAATTAGCGCGAATGACGGCCTTGGTTAGAAACGGCAAACGCGCCAAATCATCGAGCGACTGCATTGCCTCAACGTCAAAATGCAAATCGGTGAAAAGCTGCCGGTAATAGGGCACCTTCGTGGAAGCATGCCTCAACAAGACGCGCAGACGATCGAATTGCAATGCGCGCAAATGATCAGATGACCACCACTGCGACTCCTCGAGCCCTCTGCGAATGGCAACGGTATCGTGCCCCTTCAATCGCTCGTGCAATGGAAATATGACGCTCGAACAAAATTCTGTATATAAACGGCTCATGGTGATCTGCGCTTTCCATCTACAGCGATAACGGAATCGTTGTTAGCGATCAACATACGATACGTACTAAGCCACAAGTCACGCACACTAGACCATGCGAAACGAGGCACCAGCGCAAGGCCGTTATGGATCAGCATCTCTGTCAGCGCAAAATCGGAGAGCAAACGCAATGCGGCATCAGCCGTCGCTTTCGGGTCTGCAGCCGGAACTAGCCATGCGTTTTTACCATGCTCAACGATGTAGGGCACACCGCCCACATTAGTGCTTACCACCGGCACGCCGCTTGCCAATGCCTCCAATACGGAGTTGGGCATGTTATCGACCAAACTGGGATTGATCATCAAATCGGCCGATCGATATAAGGCCGCCATATCCGCATTATCGAGACGGCCCGTAAAGGTCACTGCGTCTTCGATATCGAGTTCTTTCGCCAACGCTTCAAGCTCAGCTCGTTGCGGTCCGGAACCGGCAATGGATATTCGAGCGCGCGGAAATTTTTCGCGCAGTAAAGCAAACGCACGAAGCGCGGTTGCTATGTCATAGATGGGTTCGAGATTACGCGTCACCACCACATGCGGCGCAGAGGTATCACGGCCTTGGCGTTCGGCGGGTGTAAAGCGCTCCAGGTTCACGATATTAGGGATGACGATTGTCGCAACATCCCATTTCTTGAATACGACTTCAAGAAAACCGGATGGGACGACAACGGAAGTGGCCGCAAGCAATGTCGGGCGAACCCAGAAAAAAGACTTAGTGAAGAACGATTCAGCTTCACCGCCGCGATAATTCACGATGGTGCGTGTTCCGCGCAGCTTTCCTATCCACACGGCAGGCGTCGCGAATAAATGCCATGACCAACCGGAGTTAGCCATGATGTGAAACACGTGCGAGTGCCCAGCAGCACGCCATAGTTTGAATAGATAAGGCAACAGGCGGAATAAAGCGCGTGCAACAGGCAACTTACCCACCCATGCGGGCGAGTAGGGTGCATTCACTTGCACCACCTCCACATCGATGCCCTCGTTGCGAAGCAATTCCGCTAACGGGCGAGTCTGATTCGCCATACCGCCGGAGGGCGGCGGCAAAGGACCGACAATGGCGATACGAGTCTGCGCTAAATGTTCTGTTGAATTCTGCATAAATGCGGTTCGTGACTTTCCGAGCGAAGCGAGGACGCTATCAATAATTTCTAGTGTTCATGCTATGCACGCTTGTTCTCCGCTCGTTGGAGAGAAAGTACGCAAAGAACTTGTTACTTATTACTTTGTAAAACACGGTGTCTGCAATAATAAGACTTAAGCGTCTCCTAAGACGAGCCCATAGACATTGTGATAACGATCCACCGATGCCTTCCAATTCCGCTCCGCTTCGACGAAACGCCGGCCGGCCGTTTTAATATCGGCCCAGCTACTCGAATTAGCCATGGTGTTGACGATCTTATCGGCAAATGCCGCAGAGTCACCGGCCTTAAATAACAAACCAGTTTCACCATCGCGAATCAATTCTTTATGTCCGCCCACATCGGAAGCAATCAACAACTTCCCTTGGGCCATAGCTTCGAGTGGCTTGAGCGGCGTTACCAACTCGGTGAGCCGCATCGAATGACGCGGATAGGCAAGCAGATCGATCAAGTCGTAGTAACGCGTCACTTCGCTGTGAGGCACCCGTCCGGTGAATATCACTTTATCAGCGATATTCAAATCGGCTGCCTGTTTTTTCAATGCCGCTTCCTGCGGACCACCGCCGACCAACAACACACGTACATTAGGTACACGCTGCAATACCAGCGGTAATGCTTTGAGCAGAAGATCGAGGCCTTCATATGCATAAAATGAACCGACGAAACCAATGACGACCTTTCCGTCGAGTCCTAAACTCTTTTTCAATTCTTCATCGGCTTTGCCGCCCAAGCGGAAATTATCGATATCCACCGCATTGGGAATAACCGTCACTTTTTCCGGCGCAATACCGCGGGCAACGATGTCCTGGCGCAGGCCTTCGCAAATCGTGGTTACGGCATCGACGCGGCGCAATGCGTAAGTCTCTAGCCAGCGAGTCATTCGATAACGGAGACTTCCTTCCTGCGTAGTGCCGTGATCAACTGCGGCATCTTCCCAGAACGCACGCACTTCATAGACCACCGGCAAACCTAATCGCCGCGCCACGCGTAGCGCGGGAATCGCATTCAACACCGGCGAATGGGCATGTAGCACTTGCGGTTTAACGCGCTTAACGACTTGCTCAAGCCGATGGGTTGTTTCACCGATCAATTCGATTTCGTTCATGCCCGGCAACGAAGAGAACAAACCGTTGCCGGGCGGCGTGCGAAAGAAATGCCAGCCGTCGACGGTTTCCTCCAACGCGGTACAACCTTCCTGTTTCGGGCTAGTAAGATGGAACGTTTCCCATCCCAACGCACGCTGGCTTTTCAAAATAGATAAAGTGCGAAAGGTATAACCGCTATGCAGCGGAATAGAGTGATCGAGTATATGCAGAATACGCATGCTGAGCCTTGCTACGACGTAGTCCGAATTAACCGCTCACGGTGTAATCCGGGGAAGGATGAAGATGGGCGAACAAAAAGCTCCGGATTACGGCTATGCCTAATCCGAGCTACGAGAGTCGATGAAATGCAATGCATGGCTATGCTCCCTTAGCCATGGCAGCTGCATCGTTCGACTCGCCCATGACATTGCGTAGAAATGCTTCGAACATTAACAAGGTCCACAACGGCGCGCTGTAATCGCGCCGACCGGATTGATGATGGTCCACCAATTCACGCAAATAAGCCTGATTAAAAATTCCCGTATCCAAGAGCCGCGGTCCAAGCACTGCATCGCGCACGCGCTCACGCAATGGTCCGCGGAACCAATTAGCGATCGGTACCGCAAAACCCATCTTGGGTCGATACATCACGTCGTGAGGAATATGGGGCTCCATTGCTTTCTTCAGCAGATATTTCCCCTCTTGGCCACGAATCTTCAACGAAGTCGGCAAACTCGATGCCCATTCGACCAAACGATGATCCATCAGCGGCTCACGCACTTCCAGCGAATGGGCCATGCTAGCGCGATCCACTTTAGTATTGATATCGCCGACGAGATAGGTATGCATATCGAGATACTGCACAAGACCGAGCGGATCATCAGTCGGCGATTTAGCCGCATGCCGGCGCATCACTTCAACTGCGTTATAACCCGACAACTTCGCTCGGAATGATGGACTAAACAAACGACGCCGCATCGGATCACGCAAAATAGAAACCGTATGGAAATAGGCTTCCACCGATGTCCGTGCCAACGCTTCGAATGTGGACTTCGCGCGGAACATGCGCGGCGCCCAATCGGCTTTCGGATACACCTTGCCCATGATGCCAAAGACAGGCCGGCGCAAACTCAGCGGCAAACTGCTGCGCATTTTTTCTTCCATCATATGAAAGCGATAACGGCGATAACCACCGAAGCTTTCATCACCGCCATCACCGGATAAAGCGACAGTGACGTTTTTTCGCGCCAGCTCGCAAACACGATAAGTCGGCATCGCCGAACTATCCGCGTAAGGCTCATCGTATAACCATGCCAGCTTATCGATCAGTTCGAAGTCGTTGCTCTCTACTTGTTCGACACGATGTCTGGTCTGGTATCGATCCGCCACCTTCTGTGCATGGGCGGATTCATTGAATTTCGCATCGCCGAACGAAATGGAACAGGTATTGACCGGCTCGGACGATACGCCCGCCATCATCGCCACTACCGCGCTGGAGTCCACACCGCCCGAAAGAAACGCTCCCAGCGGCACTTCGGAAATCATCCGTAGCTTGATCGATTCACGTAACAGTCTTACCAGTTCCTCACCCGCTTCCTGCTCATGCATACGTGGGTCTACGATGAATGGAATATCCCAATATTCACGCGGTTCGGGAACAGGCTGACCACGTTTTACAACAACCGTCGTCGCTTGCGGTAATTTCTTCGCCGAAGTAAAGATTGTGCGCGGCTCAGGCACATAACCGTAGGCGAAATATTCTTCCACCGCATAAATATCAATGTTCCGTTCGAGACCCGGATGGGCCATCAACGATTTAAGCTCTGAGCCGAACAACAGCCAACCGTCCGGCAGTACTGCGTAATAAAGCGGCTTCACGCCGAGACGATCGCGGCCTAGGAAAAATGTTTGCTTATTGCGATCCCATAATGCGAAAGCGAACATGCCGCGAAAGCGCTTCACACATTCTTCGCCCCAGGACTCCCACGCATGAACGATGACTTCGGTATCGGAGCGAGTGTGGAAGGTGTGCCCCAATGCTTCCAGCTCGGGCACTAATTCTTGGAAGTTATAAATCTCGCCATTGAATACGACGACAACACTGCCGTCTTCGTTAAACAAGGGCTGTTGACCGGAAGACAGATCGATAATCGACAAACGCCGATGCCCCAGTCCTACACCGGGCTCGATATGCAGGTCACCTTCGTCGGGCCCGCGATGGTGCTGCGACTCGTTCATTCGAGTCAGAAGCGCGCGTGATACTTCCCGTGCCGCTTTGGTGTCGAACATTCCGCTAATGCCGCACATTTTTTTCTCTATTCAAACTGTTATATCGATATATACGTAGCCCGAAGACCACGTTGTTACGTAATCGCGGCATATCAATTAATTGATGCCCGCGCGATTCCCGGATTACGCTGCGCTAATCCGAGCTAGGAAAATGACATCTTGAATGAAGCGTTTTTCAATCGAGCTTTTCACGAAACGCCGCTACGTTTTACCAACCACTTGTCATACACCTGGCTGTAGCGATTAACCATCGCCTCCAAGCTAAAATGCTCCACCACTCGCTCGCGTCCCGCTTCTCCTTCGCGGCGAGCCCGCTCGGGATCGCGATAATAGTCCAACAAAGCATGCGCCATACGCTCTACATCCGCCGCTGGCACTAAAGTACCTGTTTGCCCGGCAACGACTAATTCCGGATTGCCGCCGACAGCCGTTGCTAGGACCGGCAACCGACAAGCCATTGCTTCAAGGATGGTATTCGAAATACCCTCGGCCAACGACGGCAGAGCAAACAAATCAAAGCTGCCCATTATATCCGGTACATCGTTACGAGAACCGGACATCCATACAAGATCCGCCACTCCCGCACTTTGCAGCAACGCGTCCACTTCCGGACGAAGCGGCCCATCTCCCACCATAACCAGTCTCAAGCCGGCACGCGCTTCGGGCATTAATTCAAGCGCTCGGACAAACGCTTTCGCGAGCGTTGCCTGATCTTTAACGGCTTGCATACGGCCAACAGTGCCTACGACGAAACATCGCTGGCCGGCAAAAACCGGTAGTGCCGATGCGCCATTCGAATGACGATGAAATTTCTCCGTATCAACACCGTTATAAAGCTGCGTTATACGACGATCATCGATGCCGACAGGGCCCGCGAGATAATCTGCCAGATCCCGTGACAGAGCTATGTAATGGTGCACAAAGGGACTATAAAGACGACGAATCCATTGCTGCTTGCGATTCTTGCCCTCCGGATCATCGGCTTCGCGGCCATGCTCGCTGTGAATGCGAACGGGTACACCGGCAGTGCTCGCAGCGATTTGCGACTCGAGCGAGCCAAGATTGCGGCTGTGCACGATACTAGGACGCAGTTGACGAAACAATCGCCAAAACTGACCATGAATTTTTACGCTATTGCCGGGCGGCTTATGCAACGCATGGAGCGTGACATCGCGGCGATTAATGCGATTAGCAAAATCAGTGTAGTCGGTTAAGCAAATAATCGCATGGCGATAACGGTCTTCCGGCAGATGGTTAATCAGATTAACTAGTCCGTTTTCCAAACCACCTACATCGAAGCGATAAACGATATGTGCGATAAGCGGGCGCTTCGTCGCCGCTGTTTGCATCGCAGTCATATCAGTTCCCTGCAGCGATGTTCAACGTCCGTTCGATGGCCGGGAAGGCATCTTGCGCAAAATCGCGCAAAATCGCTTCCGCCGCCTCGCCTCGGTCGCGACTAACGGTATACAGCACGATTACGGCCGAGTCGTCGCCATGGCCAAGCAAACGTGATTTAGCTTGTATCAGCTTAGCAGCATAGGGATTATCCGTATGTCGTCCCGCCACCCAGAACCAATCCCAAGTAGTCAATCGAGTACCGGCGCCGCGTAACAGCGATTGATGCACGTCGATTGCGCCGGTGTTTTGCTCCAAGGTCATCGACTTCGTATCCAGCGTTACCCAGCTTTTATCTTCGGTTACGGTGAGCGCGTTCAACGACGAAATCAGCTTCGTATCTTCCGTTTGATGATTGTAGTATCCAATGAAAAGTCCCACTGTATGTCCATCTTTTTCGAATGTCTGATGCAATCGAGCACGCGGTGCCAGATAGTGAGGCCGCCAAGTGGAAATCGGCTGATCGGTCTTGCGCCAGCCATTCACATCCGGTGCGTCGAGATGAATGGCCGACAGTTTAAAATCGCCATCGAGTCGCATGGCATAACTTGGCCAGATAGCGATAGTCGCAGCACTTAAAACCGTTACCAGTAAAAGTTTTGCCGGCGATGCCGGTGCGCTTCGCGCGGCCACGTATTCTTCCGGCGTCGGGTCGGTATCTTCACGCCAAAAAGACCCGATCCAAAAAAGCAACATGATAACGATGCCGAAAAACACCCAACCGTAAATCAAATGATCAACCCCCACCGCCAGTCGCATACTGCTGAGATGACCGATCATCACGACGAGGTAAGCTCGTATACCGTTAGCGAGTATGGGAACAAGTACCGACAATGCGATGAAAACAAGGCGATAGGTCCATCGACGATAAGTGAGATAGGCATACAAGCAGCCCAACGTAATCGCTGAAATCAGATAGCGCAGCCCGCTGCATGCTTCCACCACCGACCATTCGCCGCTCGGCAATGAAAAGTGGTTCCCCTCTCGGAATACCGGAATCCCTGTCATCTGCAAGGCGCCCACAGTAAAGTCAGCGGTGAAATTCATCATGGGCGGGATCAGGAAGTCGCCGAACGGTACTGCGAAAACCAGAAATGCCAACGGAAATGCCATAGCCCAGGCAAACCGATAGCCCATCACCGCCGCCACAACGGCCGGCACCATCAGTACCAGCGCATATTGCCTAACCACGACCACCTCGGCCAAATTGGCTAGTAACCAACCAGCGCCAAGTAAGGCCAACACGAGCAACGGCAAGAATGCCGGTGCGGGCGATATTTGCCGCAGATATTCGCGCCGGCGCCAGATCAGCCAAGCACTGATCGGAACGATAAGATAACCATGCTGATAAGTCTCACTGCGAGACCAAGATGATTGAATGCTTGCGGCAGTTCCCCAATACCAACCGAACAACCAAATCATCAATGCGCCGAGTAAAGCGATCGATAGAAAGGCGCGCATCCCGTTAACGTTGGAAGCGCTAGGCGGTGCAAGCAACGCATCGACATCCTGCCTCATCCAATCGCCTCACGCGATCGGCTTACAGTACCGCCCTGCGGCGGAGTAGCGTCTGATAATAATGTGTCGAACTTCGACAGATTGGCTTCCCATGAATAATCCGCAAGCACACGAGCACGGCCCACTTCGCCGATGGCATGACGAAGATCGGCGGTCAGCAATCGATTTACCTGCACGGCAAATGCTTGGGCATCCGCAGCAACGACAAATTCTTTCTCGACATCGGCCGCTATACCCGCAGCAGCGTGGGGCGATACAACGATCGCTTTCGCCATGGCCATCGCTTCCAATACTTTATTTTGAATGCCACGCGCAATGCGTAACGGCGCAACAGCCAACTGAGCATGGGCAATATAAGGCCTCACATCCGGCACGCCACCGGTGACCGTTACACAATCCATTGCATTGAGTCGCTGCAATCTAGGCGACGGCCTCGCACCGACAACATAAAAGTGAGCCTGCGGATGTTGCGCGCGAACACTGGGAAATATTTCGTCGGCAAACCATTCCACCGCATCGATGTTGGGCCAATAATCCATTGCGCCGGTAAACACGATTGGCAGTTCATTGCCGGTATATGGCGTCTCGAAACGATGAGCCGGCGAAAAGAAATCGGCATCGACGCCATTATTTGCATGATGAATCCGCGCCGCCGATTCAGGAGCGATATCACGCAGTAACTGCGCTTCATGGGGTGCGACCAGTAAGGTCGCATCGAATTCGGCAGCGACGCTGCGTTCGAACGCTAACAACTTCTCTGCTTCGCGGGCATACACCCACGACAAAGGCCATGACTTAGTCGGCGCATATTGACGCCATTTATCCGAATCCACATCGACAAAATCGGCGATCCGCCGCACGCCTGAAATGCCACGCACATATTGCGCCATCGGAGATGAATAGATCACCACATGACGAATGGAATGGGACGCCAGCATGTGTTTAACCCATGCATCGAGACCTGCATCGCGATAATAGGGCAGCGTCAGAGCTTCGCCGGTGAGTAAACCACGGGCACTTTTCAAGCGCGCAAGTTTCGAATTGAGAGAAACGAAATGAGTTTCTCCGCAGTATTGCTTCAACGCCTCGACATGCTGCCAATCGGCGCTGTCGTCGATGAAAGCACCCAAGTGAACGCGATAGCGCTGGGCTAGATATTTCACTTCGTTGAAGGAGCGAACCTTGTCGCCTTTATTAGGCGGATAAGGTATGCGATGAGCGAGATAAAGCAGATCCTGCACGAGGAAAAACCCCTATATAAAAATTATTGTTCAATGCAACTCATATGCACTTTCCTCCGATTCCGGAGGATATGTCTGGGAAAAGAGCATTTTTGCCCGCCACAGAAGTTTGCGATTGTAGAACTGCGATAAAAGAAGCGATGTTCGTTTTATCACGTAATTACAATTTCTTTTTCCTCAATGCTTCTACCGCAAATGGGAGATAGGAGAATATGAGTGCATCATTTATTTACAAGCTGTGCGGCAAAAACATAATGCCGCCGGCATGTCATGGACTCTTATATTTATTAACTGGCGTTAACCTAAATACTTAACGATATGTGGACCAAGCCATGTAGCAACACTCAAGGGAAGCCGTCGCCATGTCTCGATCATCAGCCGATATTTCGGATTCAACGGATTGTTCTCCGGTACACGATCAGCGGTAATTAGCTTGTATTGGTAATACAATGGTGTGGGCTCGAAACCCCAATTCTTTTTGAAGTCGAACGGTCCTGTGCCGCGCTTGCTGCGACCGTAATCGAAAATCCGATAACCTTTTTCGCAGGCGCGCCGCATCAACTCCCAATATTTGAAATCATTTGCCGCCAAATTGCGCGCTGCGGGCAAATCACCGGCGTAATAGGGCATCACTTCATCGCGGAAGTAGAACGTCATCACACCACTGATCGGATTGCCGTCTTTGGTGACAATCAATAACTCGCAGTCTTTGCCGAATATTTCTTTTATCAGCGCAAAGTATTTTTTCGGCAATGCCGGCGTGCCGTGGCGATGCACATTATCCGCATACACAGCAAAGAAACGGTCGACAGTATCGTCTATCTCCGCAACCAGCTCGAATTTGATTCCCTTGCGAACCATCGCCCGCTGCTTGCGCGGAATCGCCAGCATGTTCTTTTCAACGTCGGGATCGATTTCTTTGCGGAACGTCACATAAATTTCACTGGCCGGCACTTCGCCATTACCTGCATGCATATTGCGCAATTCGAGATGGCCGACTTGCAATTGCCTCGCCAGCGCTTCGGCTGCCTCTTCAAGCGCAGCACGAGCACGTGCGGTCGTTGCTGCGATGCCGCCGTAAACAGCAAAGGGCAGGGAGACTAGTGAATGACCGAATAACCGGCTTTTTACTTCAGCGAGCGGCAACACGCCTTCGATTACACCACCCGATTGGGCGAATAGAAAATGCGTGCGATGACCGAAAGCCTTTTCTGTTACGGTCTTCCAACCGGCACGATGAAAGAATGTGGCTTCCGGCGTCGCTTCGACAAACGCATCCCAGCGGGCGAAGTCGGCGGCTGTAAGGCCTACGACTTCGAGCGGCACTGCAGCGACCTCATTGCGAACAAGCGTAGCTGAACTACTCATTGGACGCCCTTCAAAAAAATACTATCCATGCGGCCCCAATTGAAATCGCGCAGCAACAGCCGCAATCGGTCTTCCATGCGCGAGAGATTAACGTAATGGCGAAAGCGCGTTTTGAACCCGATATCGGATTGCCGTGGCTGGTCGGGATCTATTTCCCAAGGATGAAAATAAAACACGCAAGGTTGGCCATCCTTCTCGTTCACACGACGAATCGACCAACGCGAAATGGCATAAGGCAGTAACCGGAAATAACCACCGCCGGAAGCAGGCAAATTGCGGTTCAGCAGATTAACCGTCGTCGCCGGCACTTCGATAAGTCGCTGATCTTGTCCCGTACGAAACGCAAAACGCGGCGCATCAGGCATGCCGTAATGATCGTGAACGATAGGATAAATACTGGAACTGTAACGATGTCCCGTTTCCAGCAATGTATCGAGCGCCCAGAGATTACGCTTGCCGATGGAAAAGCTGGGCGCGCGATAGCCTTTGACTTCCACACCGCCCAAATCTTCCAGGAGTTTCTTCGCTCGCACAACATCTTCACGGAATTCGTCAGGGCTTTGGTCGCTAGCACGTAAATGCCCGTAACCATGACTCGCCAGTTCGTGTCCGCCTGCAACAATGCGACGTATCACATCGGGATAACGCTCAGCGATCCATCCTAACGTGAAAAACGTGGCATGCACGCCGCAATCGTCCAGCATCGTTAAGATGCGGTCCATATTGCGTTCGATGCGACATTCCTGCTTATCCCAATTATCGCGGGAAATATAAGGTGCGAATGCGGAGACCTGGAAGTAATCCTCCACGTCGATCGTCATCGCATTGCGGACGGGTGAATTGATACTTGCCATGCGACGCCTTAAGCAACTTTGTTGGCATCGGTACGAGCTAGCCAATCACGCAGAACGACTGCGATACGATCGGCGGCATGACCATCCCAATATTCCGGCACACGACCAGCTTTGCCGCCGGTATTCATTACTTCTCGGTACGTAGCGAGAATTTTTTCCGGGTTTTGGCCGGTAATGGTATTGGTACCTTCATCGACGGTAATCGGCCGTTCTGTATTTTCCCGCAAGGTGATGCAAGGCACGCCCAACGCGGTTGTTTCTTCTTGAATACCGCCCGAATCAGTCAATACCAAGCGCGCATCTTTCATCATGCCCAGCATTTCTAAATAACCCATGGGCGGCAACAGCAAAATCGAGGGGCAATCGATGATATCCATCAAACCGAAGCGTTCGATTTTTTCACGGGTACGCGGATGCACCGGGAACAACACCGGCAAATCGGCGCTAATGGTGCGGACGGTTTGCAACAAGGCTTTCAACACAACCTGATCATCAACATTGGAGGGGCGATGCAATGTCAGTACGGCGAAACGTTTTGGCTCTACGCTAAATCCAACCGTTCCCGCAGTTTGCGCAATGGTTTCCGCCGGCGGGATCGCACGCGGCAAATTATTGCGCAGCGTATCGATCATCACATTACCGACGAAATGAATGCGCTCGGCATCGATGCCTTCACGAGTCAAGTTATCGGCGGCACTACGCTCCGTCGTCAGGAGAAGATCCGAGATCTGGTCGGTCAGTACGCGATTGATTTCTTCCGGCATCGTGCGATCACGGCTACGCAAACCGGCTTCCACATGCACTACCGGAATACCTTTCTTCGTCGCAACGAGAGCGCAAGCGATCGTGGAATTCACATCGCCGACCACCAACACCATAGATGGCTTTTCTTCATCGAGTACCGGCTCGAAACGACGCATCACTTCCGCCGTCTGCACAGCATGGCTGCCGGACCCCACTTCTAAATTGATATCCGGGGCCGGAATACCGAGATCAGCAAAGTGCCGATCGTTCATCGCGGCATCATAGTGCTGACCGGTATGGACGAGGACCAATTCGAATGGCGGCTCGATTCGTGCAAGCGCTGCCATTACCGGTGCGATTTTCATGAAATTCGGCCGGGCACCACACACGCATAAAATTTTGCCCGGAGAGTTTTTTGTTGCTTGCATCAGTGATCCTCGTTGCGTAAACGGCGAACACTAGCAAGCGACAAGATCTCGCGCAAGAGTTTTAGTACCGTCGTAACAGAGCGCTCCAAGTCGGCGATACGCTCATCGACACGCGCTAATTTAGTTTCGGTCTCCGTCGCTAAGGTCTCAGCGAACATGCTCTTGCCGAAGCCATCCTGCGATTGCGGTGGAACCAGATTTTCGGGGTAACTCATTTCACGCTGAATATCAGCGATCACTTCTTTGATATCGCCGATTTCGAAAGCATGCTTTTCTTCGATATAACCCATCAGCATCAATCGATCGCACAAGGTATTGATCTTGCGCGGCACACCGCCGGAAAAAGTGAATATTTCAGCAAACACTTCATCGCTGAATGACGGATCATTATTCCAGCCTACTGTTTGCAACCGATGCTGAATGTAGCCGCGCGTATCTTCCTCATCGAGAGGTCCTAAGTGATAGGACGCGATAACCCGTTGGCGCAATTGCGTCATGCCTGCACTTTGCATGGTGATGCGGAATTCGGGCTGACCAAGTAGAAAAGTTTGGAGCAGGGAACGATCACCTGCCTGGTAATTAGACAACATGCGCAATTCTTCTACTGCACGATGACTTAAGTTTTGCGCTTCGTCGACGACTAATAATGCTCGTTTGCCTTGTTCGCGGCAGGACAGAAGAAATGATTCCAATCGTTTCAGCAATACCGCTTTGGGTGCTTCTTCATGCGGCAAGCCGAAAGAAGCGGCGACCATGCGCAAGGTATCGTCAGCATCGAGCTGCGTACTAACTAATTGCGCGGCGACTAAATTGCCGGTATCTAATTTATGAAACAGATTGCGTACCAATGTGGTTTTACCAGCACCCACTTCACCGGTAATAACGATGAATCCTTCGCCTTGATGCAGTCCATATTCAAGATAGGACATAGCACGCTTATGTCCCTTGCTGCCGAAGAAGAAGGTGGGGTCCGGGTTGAGCGAGAAAGGCTTCGCTCGCAGCCTATAAAATGCTTCATACATGATATTGAATCCTAAAAGCGCAGATTGATACTGGCACTGATTGCATTTTCGCGGTAACTTGAAGTGGTCCCATTCGCATCACTCTGCTCATGCCTTACATCAATAGCACCGGTGGCTTTGGGAGTGAGTGAACGACGCAAACCAGCACGAATATATTTTAACTTTTGGCTTGTGTCGGTATCACGAAATTCAAGATCGTTATATCCGATATTGACACTAGCACTGGTTCGCGGCGCCACAGACCAATCGAATAACAAATTGGCGCCGGTTTGCTCGACATTTTTGCTGGAAGCAAGTTCACCAGAGCCGAGAATGCTAGCAAACGTACCATCGGTCAACGCATTGCGAATATCGCGAAAAGCGCTGAACACAATGGTGGTCTTGCCGCTATACCAAGTAACGCTTGCATCAGATCTCTTTTCAAGAAATATTTCGTTAGTAAGAAAGTTAATCGGTGTGGCCACCACTACACCTGCCTTATTTGCAATTCCTGAAACAACTAGCGCATTAATTTCCCCGGCGGTTAAATTCGGAAAATTTTGCTTAAGTATTTCCTTCTGTTCGTCTGGATTAGTAGTAATGGCACCAAGAGTTGTAAGCAATTTTTGATTGTTTATGAAATTACTGCGTGTTGAATTAACGCTCTGACTATATGATGCTCTCCATAGGAAAGCCCTGGAGCGATGTAGGAACTCCAGGCCATTTGAATGGCCGTAGTAATGCTGCCCAGTAGAAAGCTTTAAGCTAGTCAGCGAAGACGGTTGCCAAAAAATCCCCGCACTCCAATAGTTGCCTTGTGGTTTCTCGCCGGAAGTTAAGTAATTATATTTTTCGTATCCTTCCTCCGCAGTTAACGCAAAGCGAGGCGTCAGAAAATAATTGAAATCCACATGAGCGTCTTTGCTTTCCTGATCAGTGGCGTTCTTATAATCGACATTTTCCTGAGAGAGTCCCACTCCCCATGTGTAACGATTAAACGTAGGTCCGCTAACCATATTAAAGACATATTTATTAGCCTCGCTATTGGATAACAAATCATCCCCCGCACTGACTCCATCTCGCTGGTAACGAATTTCATAGTTAGCAGCACTACCTAAACGATCAGTGAAATAAGGGCTCACCCGATAAGTACGAAGTGTCGTTTCATTTTGCGTACCTACCGTGTTATTGCTGACACTAATAGGCCCCAGTAACGACACAGTTTCTCTCGACACACTAGCGGACGCATCAACGAAGAAAACATTGCGCGCCAATTCAGCTCTCGCATCTGTAGACAACTGATGATTCACGCGATTCAAATCGGTATCGTGTATGTAGTAGAGAATTTGCGGATTATAGTCAAACCGCAATCGTGATCTACCATGTTCGCCATTAATGGAAATGCCGGGTGTGAGCGTTGTGATGAAATCGCTTTTCTCTTGTCCGGAAGCCGACAGGTTAACGTTATCAGTATACGTTTCGGATACAGCCACATGCGGATCGATATGCCATCCCTCCGCAGCCGTGCCGGCACCGGGAAGTAAGAGCAACCATGCGGCACAAGCAGTCGCGAAGCGCGCCTCGCGACTCGATGAAAAAAAGGTATGCAATGTATATCGAGACGAAATCTTCGCTGTCCCAGAACATTTACGAACCTTAGCCACCGTATCCTCCATAAGAGGCGTAAGCAAACTGGTCATCGCCAATTACACCACTCCCTTTGTTAAGCAATAGGCCGACAACTTCACATTTCTCGATTTGAGTAAGTGCTTCTTTCACCGCGGCCTGTGGCGTCTTCGCCGCTTCGACGACCATGACGATCTGTCCCATTCTGCTTGCAAGAACACGCGCTTCAGTCGTTGCTAGTAAAGGAGGCGCATCGAAAATAATGATCCGGTCCGGATACCTATGCGCCATTTCGTTCAGTAAACGATTCATGGTTTCGCTGGCAAGCAATTCAGTTGCATGCAAATGCGGCCTGCCTGCGGGCAATATGTTTAAATTCTCGATGTTGGTCTTTATTAAAACATCGGAAAATTTAAGTTCTTCATCAAGCAGCAAATCCATCAAACCTTTGCCCGATTCCAAGCCGAGGTAGCCGGGTATCGATGGCTTTGCCATATCGGTATCGACGAGGAGCACTGTATGATCGCGCTCCATCGCGATGCTCATCGCCAAATTGATCGCGGAAAAGCTTTTTCCTTCGCCGGGAAAGGAACTCGTCACCATCACGAGATTTCCATTCTTAATCGGCGCAGCGCCGCGGTTGAACGCATTGGTCAACAATGGACGCTTGATAACGCGAAACTCTTCGGACAACTGGGTCCGCTCGCCATCCGGCGTAATCATGCCGGCTTCTCTCAATTTGGCAAGATCGATCTCGCAGTACAACGCAGAATTTGGCTCGCTCTCCTTCTGCGTCGCTTCAGGCGCTACCGCAGCATGCACTTCCGGCACACTGGCGGCTATGACTTGCGCCGGTTGCGGTAACTCGCCGTCAGAAACCACAGGCTTCGGTTCCGGACGCCCGCCGATGTCCAATCGATTTACAGCTTTTTCAATAATGCTCACGGCATTCCCCGTATTTATTTAATAATGAGTCGTTCAACCTCGCCAACAGCGATTATCCCGACGTCCTTTTTATTATGTGAAGTCCGTAATCAGGTAAGCCGCAAGAGATGCAATGCGACCATGACTCCTCCGTAAGCCATGACCAGGCCCGCATAGGAAGCAGCCCACGCCGCGAGGTTCTTTTTGCGTTTTTTACGCTCCTGATCGGTCCAAATCATGGAAACGGCACCCAATATCGGTAATCCGGTAGCTTCGCGCAACGATTTGCGATCAGTGTAAGTCGGCTTGATTTGACTCAATATAAATGCCAATCCGACACCGCCAAAAATACTGCCCAATAAAACCATAGACATCAGGAACGGGCGGTGCGGTGCGCTAGGAGTAGACGGTACACGCGGTGGATCGATGATACGGAAATCCATCACGCCGGTATTGGCGTCCATATCGCCGGAGATCTGCGCCGACTCGCGACGGGATAGCAGTTTCTCGTAGTTTTGCTTGTTAACATCGTAGTCGCGATTAAGCTGGGAAAACTCCGCTTCAACCTGGGGCACCTTGTCAGCCGCCGCACGCATTGCGGCAACTCGATGTTCATACTCTCCCGCACGCACTTGCAAAGACGCAACATTCGCTTCCGCTTCTGCGAGCGCAAGCTGCAAGTTTTGGAAAGTCGGGTTATGTTTGATGCCGCCGCCGACTTTTCTCTTCGCGTCGATTTCTTGTTTGCGTTGTGCTTCCAATTGTGCCAGGACTCGCTTGGTAGCAACGATATCGGGATGCTGTTCCGTATAATTCAAACTCAAGTTATCCAGATTCTTGCGCAAGGCATTGACGCGCTCTTCCAACTCGGGGCTAGCCGACATCTCGCGATCGCTCAACATAACCGGCTCATCACCCGTAATCTGTTTGCGTAACGCATCTCGACCGTTTTCCGCTTCGCGCAATGCCAACTTAGCTTGGGCAAGTGCCGCACTCGTTTCCGATAAACGCGAGTAATAATCTTGCCCAGGCCCTTGACCAGGAACGAAACCGATATTGTGCTGCTTGAATTCTTTCAAAGCATTTTCCGCAATCACTAATTTTTGCTCGTAGGCTTTGATTTGTTCATCGAGAAAGCGACGGGCTTGATCCGCATCTTTTCGCTTATCGCCCAAACTGCTTTCAACGAATATCGTCAATAGGGATTGCACGACTTTCTTCGCGTTGTCAGGTGAAGTATCGGCAAAGGCGATTTTGAAAAGATTGTCACGGCCTTCACTTCTCAACTCGACCTGCCTGGTCAAGCGATCGATCAATGCGTCTTTTTCTTCATTGGTTTTAGTCTTAATATCGAGATCTGCCATGCGAATGACCTTTTCGATATTGGGCCGACTAATCAAAGTCCGGGTGATCATTACCACTTGCTGATCAACGTTAGTCGGCACAGCCAACCCCGACAATAGTGGCTTAAGGATCGTTTGTGTATCAACGTAAACACGTGCACTGGCTTCATATCGATTGGGAATAAAATAGACAAAAGTCCATCCCGCAATACAAAGCAACCAAGTAAACGCTGCTGCGTGCCAGCGGTATTGCCAAATCTCTTTGAGGTAGGTCAATAACTGACCAATAGTTTGCTGCATGACTGCGTTACCCTAATATTTTTTAGCGTTGTAGTAATTAAGGACTAGGACACAATCGCGAGCCGGCAGACTAGTGTCAACCGAATATACGACGTGTCCTGATTACCTCAGAATAAGCTTTCGGGAATAACGATTACATCACCCGGGCGAACTTCGACATTAGCCGATACATCGCCGCGCTTCAGAAGATCGTCGAGTCGAACACTGAATTGTTGCTGAGTTGCTCCGCGTACCAACGTAGCCTTATTGCCTGCGGCGAAATCCGTTATTCCGCCTACGGCGATCATTACGTCAAGCAAAGACATATTTTTGCGATACGGCAACGCTTGAGGTTTGGTTGCCTGGCCAATTACTCGAATTTGTTCGGAATAGGGGCCAATGAAACTGGTCACGACAACAGTAACCACCGGCTCTTGAATATATTTCTTTAATGCCTTTTCCAGATCACGGGCCAGTTGAGTAGCCGTCTTTCCGATAGCCGGCATATCCTCGACTAAAGGGGTGGTAATTTTGCCATCAGGTCGAACCGGTACTGACTGGGAAACTTCAGGATTACGCCAAACAACGATATTAAGCTGATCGCCGGGGCCAATAATATAATCCTTCCCGTATTGTCCTTCGGCAGACTGCGGAGCAGGGGGATAGCTACCTCCCGCACAAGCACCCAACATGCACGTTACCAAGCCGATTATCGTTACCCGCCAGCTCCGGAATCCCAGTATATTCATAGTATTACGCATCCTCCCAGTTCAAATCTGAAATTGTTAGTGATTGTTTGGCAAGCATTCGCTTACGCTTTATTACCCAGTCCGCGGCAGGCGCTTCACGCACATCGAAAATGTGCCGACAATACTGACCTTAGTTCATGTCCTTCTGATGTCAAGAACATGCTTGGCCGAGTTGCGGGATTTTAACGCCCGGGAATTTGTCTGAGGCAGCGGTGGCTAAGTTAGCCTAGAATAATCGCAGTATTTTGGACGGTTCTCTATGAACTGCTTAACATGAAAGCGGCCGCTGGATATGCCCTTGCATTTCGCAAAACCTAAAAATTACGGAAAGCAAGCGAAAATGCCTTATATGCGCTAGGATACTAGCCTTAGAGCATCATTCAAGCAAGCAAAATTCTTTGAAAATTATTCGAGCATAGTGACCGTGGCCGCACCCGACAAAAGAGAAGAAAATTGGGCCAGTAAAACCATCGTAGGGATTCCTTTCGAATCCCCGCATCCGCTGACATCGCTGGTTTTGGATCAACCCGAATCCCCCGAAGTCCGAGACCTCGCCGTCAATCGGCGTTTATTCAAAATTCGTCTTGCCGATAGCGACGGTCGCCGCAGCTCGGCAAGCATGTTGATCAATAAAATGTATTCTTGGCGAGGCTATAACGCCTCACCAGTTACGAGCACGGGCACCCCTAATCGCATTACCTTAGTAGCATCCGATGAAGGGGAAACGCTGGGCACTCTCAGTTTGGGTCTCGACTCCCCAGTCGGACTGCTGGTCGATGAGATGTATAAGTTGGAAGTCGATGCGGTACGCCACGGGGGGCGGTCGGTTTGCGAACTCACGAAGTTGGCAGTCGACCAGCAAAAAGGATCGAAACGTGTGCTCGCCGCGCTATTTCATATTGCCTATGTTTACGGCCGGGTACTAAACCAAGTTACGGACGTTTTTATCGAAGTGAACCCTCGGCACGTGCCGTTTTACCAGCGAATGCTCGGTTTTGTACAAGCTGGTGAAGCGCGATTATGCCCTCGTGTCAATGCGCCTGCCGTGCTACTCCGCCTACAGCTTTCCTATGTGGACGAACAAATCGAAAAGTTCGGTGGGCAAGCAGATCTCGGAAAAAGCGAGCGTTCGCTATACCCTTACTTTTTTTCCAAACGAGAAGAAGTAGGTATTGCCCGCCGCGTTCTAGAAATGGGTTGAACGCGATATACCGTATCTGGGTCAGATTGCCCCAGTTTGCGATATCGAATTTTGCGAAGTAGTCCATTTAATCTCTTTATTTTTGTTATTCCGAAAAAACAACAAAATTTTGCTTTTATACGTCAGGCAATTTTTATTACTTCGCAGAATAAAACAAAATGATTAAGCGTTTGCACAAGTATCGATAATCTATCCACTTCTTTCTGGATGTTAGAAATGAAGTTAATCGACCAAGCATCGCGTCCGCAGGAAAACCAATATGCTCCGTTGTAAACGCTGTTTGCTACCAGCAGCTGTACCAGGCTCGCAACTGGATGCGGAAAATATCTGCATATTTTGCCGCACTTTCAATCCTCACCTAGCCGCCGATCTCGAAACCGTTCGCCAACGATATGCAGCCGATCTCGAAGCCTCGCTGGAAGCCTGTCGAGGGCAGGGTGCATACGACGCCCTAGTATGCTTAAGCGGCGGCAAAGACAGCATTGAATTGCTATACCGCTTAAAAGTGGAATACAAGCTCAACGTATTGGCATTCACCACAGACGTCAATATTCCCGATGTCGCGTGGTCGAATATTCATAGAACCATCGCAAAACTTGGCTGCGATCATCTGGTATATCGGCCACCGGACGACTTTTATCGCAAACTCTTTCGTTATCTTTTGCAAAATCAGGAAGAACGCGGCGCCGTTTATACAGTGTCATATGTCTATGCGCCATTGTTTGAAGGTGATGCACTAAGAGTCGCCACAGAAAAAGGTATTCCATTGGTTCTTGCCGGCTATTCACCGGGACAACCAGAACCCGAACGGATGGTGTATGAATTCTCCCGCCAATTGATCGAGAATACCGATTGGACACCACCCGCGTTGAAAAAAACGGATCTATTTACTGCCACCGATCTCAATCGCTTCTGGAATCCCAAAAGCTACCCTGCAGGCACACGTTTGCCTCGCTACCTCGCCCCTTTTCATGCGTGGACTTACGATCAAGAGACGATTATGAAGCGAGTCTTCGAATTAGGATTAGTCAAACGTCGTTCACACGCCAGTCCGATACACAGCAATTACCCAATCAATTGGCTATTGATGTATTCCGATCTTAAGCAATTCGGCTTCAATCCCTATGCTCCGGAATTCGCTGCCCTGATACGCGAAGGAAAAGCGAATCGCGTTCATTGGCGAATCATGGCCCCCGTTGTCGACTTCATGATTCGCCACAAAATCTTGCTCGGCCGGACGACGACACAGCAGATGCGCTGGCTCGGACTGAACGACGAAGATCTTAAAATCGTTCTTCCGAAAGGCGCATACGATCCGCCCCTCACATAAAGCCGCCGGCGATCGAAACCATGTCTGAGAATACCCACGCCACAGTCATAGAAACCCTTTTCCAGCGCGCACAACGCTCTCCCAATGCGCCGGCGTTTTTTGTTCTTGCCTCCAATAAAGAATGGCAACCGATTACTTGGGATAGTTACAACCAGCGCATCGCGCGAATGGCGAATGCCTTTGCGGCACTGGATGTAACAAGCGGCGACCGGGTCGGCATTTGCGCCGGCACCAGTTTGGAATGGGAAATCATTCAAATGGCAGCGCTGCGAGTCGGCGCTTCCGTCGTCGGGTTAGATGTCAATTATCCGGATCAATTGCTAGCTGACCTTGTCGTTCAATTGAACATCAAGCTATTCGTTACCCAAGACGAAACAGGTGTTGGCCGTTTGACCAAATCGGCGAAGCAAGAGCTTAAAGCGATATTAACCATTGAAGACACGATGTCGGAGTCGCCGCTAATTCACTCGTTCAACCAACTATTGTTATCGGTTGAAGAAGCCACCTGCAGATTATCCTTACCTCACTCAGAAGATGAGGCGCTGATCGTTTTCTCTTCCGGTACGACCGGTATACCCAAGCCGGTTTGCTATACGCACAGTCAGCTATCGCTAGCGGTAAATTCGATATTGGAAGCGTTCGCCGATATCGAAGAAGGCAGCATTCTCGTCTGCTGGCTACCGCTCGCCAATCTGTTCCAACGGATGATCAATTTCGCCGCAGTAGCTCGTAATGCCAGCAGTTATATCGTCGAAGATCCGCGTTCGGTGATGAATCACATAGGCACAGCGAATCCGCATGTGTTCATCGGTGTACCGCGCTTTTTTGAAAAGGTGTATGCCAGCGTAATGAACCGTATCGAAACGCAAGCAGGTGCTTCTGCAAGTATCGCGAAATGGGCAATAGCAATTGGCAAGCGACGTGCGCAAGCATTACGCGAAGACACGCGTTGCAGCGTTATGCTTCGTCTATCATGGCGGATTGCCGATCGATTGGCGTTGCGAAAAATTCGTGCGGCATTCGGCACTCATTTGCGCTACTTCATCAGCGGATCTTCACCGATGCCCTATTGGTTGCTGGAATGGTTCGACGGCTTGGGCTTGCCTGTGTTGGAAGCATACGGTATCAGCGAAAACATCGTGCCGATTGCGATCAATCGATATAACGACCGCAAACTCGGTACTGTCGGAAAACCATTAGCCGCACACGAAGTAAAACTAGCCGAGGATGGCGAAATTGTGGTTATAGGAGCAGGCGTGGCGCGCAATCATGCAAAGACGACGGCAACCGCTCATGCAGCCAAAGAAAATGCCCAGTTTCTCGCAACCGGGGATTTGGGCTCCTTCGACATAGATGGGTTTCTGCGCATTACAGGACGCAAGTCAGACATTTTTAAAACATCGACCGGCAAATGGATTTCCCCTGCGGAAATCGAAACTCGATTACGTCAATTAGCCCATGTAGATTACGCCGTGGTGTTAGGGACCAATCGAAAAGCCATCGTCGCATTACTGGGTATAACTTCCGAATACTTCGATACCCTCGTAGTGCATGTGCAAAGTGGTAATGGCGCGCTTTCACAACAATTAGCACACCAAACTGCAGATGTCTTAGCCGATTTGCCGACCTATCAGCAGCCAGCCGGACTACTTATCATCGATGCTGGATCGTTCTCCATCGGTGGCGGAGAATTAACCACCAATTTAAAAGTGCGAAGAAAACATATCGAAGAGAAATTCGCAGCCGATGTGGATCGCCTTTATGATTCGATCGATCAGGCAGCAGCGACCAATTCGACAAAATTTCCATATGTGATGATTCATAGGACCGAATCAACATGAACGAATACTTTCTCACCGGGGCAACCGGCGTTGTAGGAAACGCGATTGCGCAGGAACTTCTCGCGCAACCGAATAATAAAATCACCTTGTTGATTCGTGCGAAATCGGCCGAAGAATTGAATGCTCGCCTACGAGAACTGCTGCAATTCTGGCAAATTGACGAAGACTCGGTGAAAGGCCGGATCGAGGCACTAGCCGGCGATACCACGTTGCCTCTATTCGGATTGCTGCCGGAATCGTTCAATCGTCTCGCCGACAAATGCACTCACATCGTGCACTGTGCCGCGCTGGTAAGAATGAACCTGCCGATTGAAGAAGCAAGAAAGTCCGCGGTGAGCGCAGCCAGAAACGTTGCAGAACTCGCTGAAGGCTGTCAAAAAAACCGTGTACTAAAAAAAGTTGAGTTCCTCAGTACGGTTGGCGTCGGAGGCCGGCTACCGGGAAAACTGCCGGAACGCTGGATCACGGAAACGCGAACATTTCACAATACCTATGAACAAGCGAAAGCAGAGGCAGAGGCTTTTATCCAAAACAAAGTATCAGAAGGATTGCCGATCACGATTCATCGACCGAGTATGGTCGTCGGCGATTCGCGAACAGGCCACATTATTCGATTCCAAATTTTTTATCACTTGGTCGAGTTTCTGACGGGCAAACGAACCCACGGCGTTTTTCCATCATTCGGCACGACAAAGTTAGACATCGTGCCGGTCGACTACGTAACCGCCGCTGTCATCTGGTCGAGCAACAATCAAGAGACGATAGGGCGCATATTACATTTATGCTCCGGTCCCGATGGTGCGATTCCCATCGGCGAACTACAACGACAAGTTCGAATGCAATTAATGTCCACAGGAGAAAAATTGCCGCCGCTTATCAAAATTCCGGTGAGCGTATTTCGCGCCGCGTTGCCAATAATTCGCGCGTTCTCGCCCGAAGAATTACGTCGAGCGATCGGCACACTTCCAATATTCCTTGACTACCTCGCATCGGATCAATCGTTCGGTAATGATGCAACCCATACATTGTTAGAACAGCAAGGAATCGCGTTACCTGACGTCGATACTTATTTGCCTAAGATACTCGCGCCCTATCTACTCCACCGAAATAAACCGTAGCCCGCATTCGCAAATACAGGCTACTTTCAATCAGAACGACCGCCTCACCTCAGCATATATGCGGTCTTTGTCATTAAATTGGCCGAATAGACCAGTTGCAGGTCCGCCGAAAAAATCCATGCCCGTAACCACGCGCCAATTCTTCTCGACATTCCAAACCAATTTAGGTCGCGCCATCCAATCGCTGCGGTTAAGGCTATGGATAACCAACAACTGCGGCTCCAAATGGTCACCGAATTTTTTGCTGAAATAAAGGCTCACGCCGCTTTCCAGCCGATCCGGAATAATGTCTGGATCATGATTGACGAAGCGCCGCTGGAAAAACTGGAAATTGAATCGCGAATCGTTCTCCAACGGAAATTCGAAACTTAATATGTAGTCCAAGAAATTTTGCCGAACCACGCCGTCCGTATCACTCAAACGCGTGACGTTGAAATTACGGCCATTGGTATAAACTGCTTCCGCTTTCAAAACGACGTCCCGCAAATCCTTTGCAACCGTTACCCCGTATTGCGTGATGTGATCGTGCCGAGGTGTATAAACGAATGTTGGTGTAGGCGTTGTAACGATGTCGCGATAAAAGGTAGCCGATGCATCGACACTGTGATAACCAAAAGCAGCGATATCCCATCCTGATTTCAACGTCGATAAACGAACTCCGTAATTCTGATTCGATCGATTCCTATCGGGTCGCTCTTCGTTATTAAAGGCTACCGCGTAACCGTTTGGCGACGGCGGCGGATAAGGATAAAACTCTGCACCCGGCTTACCGATGTTATCGACGGTAGGTGCCGGAATCCAGATTGCTTCCGCATGGAAATCGTTTTTGAAATATTCGGCACGAGCAGCCCATTGCGGAATTCTCAGTAAATCAAAATCAGGAAGAATGAACTCTCTCAAATCTCGCGCCGATACCACGTCCGCAAAGAAAAGTCCCACCACTTCACCCCAGACGATATGCTGCCGACCGAGACGAAAATCCAGATCGCCGGCAGAAATATCCAGGTAGTTTTCCCGCAACATCGCCTCATAACGCTGATCATGACGCACATCAGCCGGATAGAAGTTATTCAAATCGAAAATCGCGTCGTAGTTCACTCGACCGCTAACTTTCCATTTGATGTTCTCATTGAACGCGCCCTGCATGCCCGCCTCGAAGCGATTGAGAAATTTCGAGCCATGCGCCGGCGAGGCCACCGTATAAGCCGCTTCAAGCTGATCAAACCCATTCAGCTTAACGGCAGCGGGTTTATCATCGATTCCCTCGATATCTCCGAGCAGCGCATCGGCCCGGCTGGACGAATTACTTTTCTGCGGCTCCGCTTGAGCCAACAACACATTGCGCTCCGGGACGAAATTACCGATGCCAAGCTCCCGATAAAACTGCGTCCAAGAGACGCCACCAGTTACTTTCGATGGCACCTCCGCCGCCATCACGGCACTCCCCCAAAGTCCCGTCACAGCCCCGGCAAAAAACCATAGGCTAATGGGACGATAATTTCTTATCGACATACTGTTTTTCTTCCTTTCACTCTGATTCCTCTATTTCCTCGTAATGAACCCGGTCCGGATTATCAGCATAGGACCACGTTTTTTGTACTCTAATACCCAAACGGGTGACCTCACCGTCTTCAATTTTAACGAGACGGTCCGCCATCTTGATTACCCGTTGGTCATGGGTGGAAAAAATGAATGTTGTTTTCGACTTTCTATTGATCTTCTTCATCAAGCGCAAAATGCCTTCGCCGGTTTTGTGATCAAGATTAGCCGTCGGCTCGTCGGCAAGCACGATTTTCGGATGAACCGCCAGCGCGCGTGCAATAGCTACTCGTTGGCGCTGGCCGCCGCTCAATTGATTGGGGCGGTGGTGTGCGAATTGCTCAAGACCAACTACATTCAAATAATGTTCGACCCGCTCACGCCGTTCCGCTTTACTGATTTCCTTTAATTGAAGCAGCGGATATTCGACGTTCTCTTCCGCCGACAGTACAGGCAATAAATTAAAAGTCTGAAAAACAAAACCAATGCTGCGCGCTCTCAATTCGGCCAATTCATCAGGCGTCTTACCACCAACATCGTATCCATCGATAAAAATATTACCCGTCGTCGGCGTATCGATACAGCCGATTAGATTAAGCAATGTGGTTTTCCCGCTACCGGACGGCCCGGCTATCGCCAAGAACACGCCATCGTCAATATTGAGCGTGACGTGTTTCAGCGCCTGTACCGTTTCCTTGCCCAATAGGTACTCTTTAGTAATGTTCTCAAGGCGGATCAGTGGCATGAAAAGCTCGGGCAGGTGGTTGGAGGTGCACTCATCACAGGCATCAATAGTATTGAACTGTTAGTAAGATGTCAGCCACAATGTGTTAGTAAATTCGTGGTCGGCGTCATCACCCGATCAATATTCTTCCTACGGAGTCATCTCAATGATCGCTCGCCGCTCATTCAGTTATTACCTATGTCTACTGGCGCTAACACTGACATCCTCGGCCACTCACGCCGCCACCGAGGATGTTGACCCGAAGCTCATTGTGGAAAAAGCCGATCAAATTCGCTTCCCCCGGGAAGGCTTTCAAGTGGACATCAACATTTCTAGCACGGTGCCGGGAAAAGAGTCCGATAACCGCAAATACCGCATTCTCTCCAAGGGCAACGACAATACCGTCGTCATCACGACGGAGCCCGCGTCGGAAAAAGGACAAATACTCCTCATGAAAAACCGAGACCTGTGGATTTTCCTTCCCAATGTCTCGCAACCGGTGCGTTTGTCGTTAAGCCAACGGCTCACTGGTCAAGTGGCCAACGGCGATTTGGCGCGGGCGAATTTTTCTGGAGACTATACCCCAAAGCTGCTACGCACCGAAACGATCGGCAATGACCTTTATTACGTGCTCGAATTAACCGCAGTAGATCGAAGCGTCACCTACCATCGCGTCATGTATTGGGTACGACAAGCGGATTACCGACCGCATAAGGCCGAGTTTTATACACTGTCGGACCGGCTTTTAAAAACCTGCATTTATGAAAATTTTCAAAAAATGGCCGGGCAGATTCGCCCTACACGCATGGTAATGGAAGATCCGCTGCGACAAAACGAGCGCTCCATTCTCGAGTACAGCCAAATGCACTTGAAAGATTTACCCGAAAAGATTTTTACTAAAGACTATTTGAAAAAGCTCGAGTGACCCGCGCTAGCTACAGAAACCGTCGAGGCGTTATTAGACTTCTTTCGGAACCTACTGCGCGGCCTTAAGACTGAGGCTGCGATGCTCAAAGAAATCTATTAATTCTGCCTTAATGCCTCGACGACCGGCATGCGTGTTACCCGGTATGTCGGTAGCAGCGACGCGATCAACGTAGCAAATAAACCGACAAAGAACGCCGTAGCCACCACCGAAGGAACCACTCGAATCAACGCGATATAACCACTATTCGCATTCGGCGGCGGCGGCATCGAAATGCCGATAGCGGAAATGCCCAACGCCAATGAGATGCCGATGACAACCCCGGCACCGCTCGCGAGAAAACCGAGCAACAGGTTTTCAGTCAAAACCAGTTGAAACACCAACTTTCGACGATTGCCTAGCGCCATCAATGTGCCAAACTCACCGGTACGCTCGAAAAGACTCATGTTTACGCTGTTCGCGACACTCAACAAAACCATCATAAAAATGATGAGCCGCAGAATCCCGAATTGTCGATCATAAAGCGCAATAGTTTTTTCATAGAAGTCGGCCAGTTCATTCCATTTTTTTGTTTCATAGACACCACTTGGTAGACGTTCCTTCAACTGCGCATTGATGGCGTCGGTCATTCCCGTTTCTTTAAGCGACAGTACAACAGCGTTCACCGTACGCGCACCCAACAACTCTTGTGCAGCAGGCAACGGAATCCGCACACCACGCGCGTCATAGTCCTTAGAAAAGCTGCGGAATATGCCGACCACCTCGAACTCGAGACTATTCAATGAACCTTCCGCCGTATTTAACAGTAACGTCACTCGGTCGCCGGGTCGGATCTTCAGCGAATGCGCTACGGCCTCTCCGATCAATATTCCGTAGGCATCCTTATCGGTTAACTGACGACCGGCGATGATCGTTATGAAACTTCCCAATTTCGCTTCCTTATCCGGCTCGCCACCTTCGCCGATGATGGGAAGATCTGCTTTTCCATTGTTCAACAATCCGGAAAAATTCAGCCGCGACATGGCCGCGTCTACGTTCGACAATTTGCCTACTATGTCGATGACTCGGGCGGGGTCTTCAATCATGTACTGAGAAGGATTTCGCGCGCCCCGTTCATAATAGCCGGCCTTGTAAATCTGGATATGTCCGAGCTGAGAATGAATCGTCGCCTCACCCAGTTGAATAAAAACATCGTGCACGAAGCCACCGCTCAAAATAAGGCCCGCGACGCCAAAAATAATCGCCGCGGCGGTAAGCGCGGTACGGACCTTATGACGAAATATATTGCGGAAAGCCAATTTAAACATGGTAGTCGTATGAATCGAATCATGCAGCTCGATCGAATCGAATTAGCGATAAAACTTGTTTGAGGCAAATACGCCGATCAATTTGCTGCGTTTACCGATTATGGCGAAGCGCATCAACAATCGTCAGACGTGATGCTTTCCAGGCCGGATAAAAACTTGCCAACAGGGTAGTACCCACAGCTATTGCTAATGCGGTAACGGAAAGTGAAAACGTCACCATGATCTGTCCAGTAAATGCCCGATTCGAACCGGGCGGCGGCGGCAACGGAATCCCGATGTAAGAAATGATCTGGGCAAGGATGATGCCAAAAAGAACCCCGATCGCGCCGCCGAGCATTCCTAGAATTACTCCTTCACTGACAAACATCTGTTGTATTTTTTTGCGAGTCGTGCCAGTCGCCATCAATGTGCCAATTTCCCCCGTGCGCTCCAATACGCTCATGATCAACGTATTGGAGATACTGAGTACGATAACCAGCGCAATGATTACATACACCACATAAACTTGACGTGAGAACAACGCAGCCGTCTTGTTATAGAAATCCGCCAGATCAAACCATGGAATGAATTGTAGCTTGCCGGCATCTAATTCCTTTTTCAGCTGGGCCATAACCGCATCGGTGTTTTCCGTCTTGTCGAGCAAGAGCACCCAACTATGGGCGCCATTGGTACGCAACAATTCTTGCGCTGTCGCTATTGGCACGCGCAACGCGGCATCGTCAAATGCCTTGGTAAACGTGGAAAACAGTCCGCGCACCCGAACCTCCACTCCATTCACACCACCGGAAGCGGTATTAGCCAATAGCACGACTTTATCACCGACTCCGATACCCAAGTTAGCAGCCAAACCTTCGCCGACGATGATTCCTTTAGGATCAGCAACGGATAGGCCACTTCCTTGCGAAATGACAACGCCACGACTGATCTCTTCCTCTTTTTGCGCATCAACCCCCTCGCCGATGAACGACATCGTGGTTTCACCGTGACTTATCAAGCCACTGAATCCTACGCGCGGCGCCACTGCTTTTACGTGCGGCATAGCAGCGATTGATCGCAACTCCGGCGCATTATCGGGCAATCGATAGAAAAATGGATTTGCCGCTCCAGACTCGATAAATCCGGGACGCACGATTTGTATATGTCCAAGACGGGACTCGATAGTGGATTCACGCAGCGCCCATAGGCTCCAATTGATAAAGCCGCCCGCAAGCAAAAGTGCAACCACCCCGAATCCAACAGCGCTAATCGCAATCGCCGTGCGCGCCCGATGACGCAGCGTATTACGTAACGACAGCCGCAAATCATAGAGAGAGGGGAATAAACCGATTAGCTTCATCCGAGCCCATGACGTGAAAAGGTTGGAAACGCGGTAAACGAAATAATGCGTCGACACCGAAATCGCTTAATACAATAAACAATGCCAAGCCGTCGATAAGTGCATGCAATAATCTGTCGGCATTTTTAACATATCGGCATTGGAAATAGGCTTTATTCCAACAACCGATACCTTAAGAGCAAATATGGATGCTGTCACCTTATCATCCACAGCAAGTATCAAGCTGACCGCGCTCCCTACACATATTTATAAACTTAAATCTATCCGTCTAACAGGTTTTCTTAGGCCAGCTCGTCCATTTCGTGTCCAATCTCATGAAAACCTGTCGAGATTTTTTACTGTATCGAATTTACGCCAATCCTTAGCCTAAAGCGGCCTTTTCACGAATCTGAATTTTATTTTTATCATCAATGAATTACACGACATTTGGCGGAAACGCTCTTGCAATGGCATAGAAGGTGCTTAAAGGGAGGAGACCATTACATTTTGGTTTGCCTTATTTCACAGATGGGCGTGACAAGTAACATAACTGAAGTACTTAGGAGAATTTTATGAAAACCCAATTGAAAACAATCGCGTTGGCGGTTTCCCTTCTGGGAGCTGCGCAAGCGCACGCGTTCGATTTGTGCGGTGGCATGTGCGCAACGCCAATCGAAGTTGCAGCAGGCTCCACGTTTACCATCGGCTCAATCTTTACCAACCCCGTAACACCGTCTTCCCCCATCTCTTCCGGCGTTGGCTCGATTACTCAAATC
>Ga0157374_10000273_pt1 | contig 48017 bp, 39 predicted proteins | sample M25metaG_FD_115308 | JGI IMG/M metagenome (GOLD analysis project Ga0157374, IMG submission 115308) | Miscanthus rhizosphere microbial communities from Kellogg Biological Station, Michigan, USA - M2-5 metaG | ecosystem: Host-associated > Plants > Roots > Rhizosphere > Soil | place: USA: Michigan...
CTCCGACACCAGCCTCGCCTTCTGGCTCGCCATCTGCGCCGTCTGCCGCACCTCCTCCACCGTCGTCGTCGTCTCGCTCACCGCCGTCGCCGATTCGCTCGCGCTCGCCGCCAGCTGCGTCGTCGATGCCACGATCTCACTCGCCGAACTCCCCAGCAAGGCGACCCCTTCCGACAGACTCTTGAGCTGCTCCCGCAAGTTTTCCGACATTCGTTGAAAAGCATTGCCCAGCACGCCCACTTCATCGTCGCGATCATATTTCACGTCCGGGGTTTTCAGATTTCCCTCCGTTATTCGCGAGGCCAGTTCGGTCAACCGCTCCAGTGGTCGCGCAATGTTCCTGGTCAGCAGCACCCCCAGCGCCACGGCAGCCGCAAAGGCCATCAGCATTCCAATAATGATGGTTCCCTTCAAATTCTTCGCATCGGCCTCCGTCACGCTGGTTCGCTGCTCCAGCAGCATCTTTTCCTCGCCCTGCATGTCCCCCAGCACCTGCCGGATCTCATTCATCAGCACCATTCCATTTCCCGCCTTTACCAACTGCGCGGCCGCATCAAAACCGCTCCCCCGGCGGGCGTCCACGATCTGTTTCGCCAGCTCCAGCCGGTCATGGATCGCCGTCTTCAGCACGTCCAGCCGTTGCTGCTGCCGCGGATTGTCCGCAGTCAGAACCCGGATATCTTGAAGTTGTGGATCAATTTTAGCGACCGACTCCTCATAAGGCGCCAGGTAGGAGTCCTCTCCTGTGATTACATATCCGCGCTGACTCGCCTCCACGTCCTTCGTAAGCGACAGGAGCTCGCTCAAATCGTCGAGCACCTGATAGGTGTGCGTGCGCCAGTATTCCGCGAATTCCGACTGTTTGATACTCCACCACGACATCCCTCCGATCACCGCGGAAATCACCAGCATCAGCCCAAACCCGGCGTTAATTTTCGTTCCAACGTTCCATTTCATGGTTTCGCTTCTCCAGTTAAGTCTCCGGTCAGGCATCCATTGTTCAAACAACCATGTCCGTGCAGGTTGCTCATCCCTCCACCTCCTCGTTCACTAAAATGCGTGGATCGGTAAAAATCCGTTGCAGATCCAGCACCACCAGCCGCCCGGCGGTGACGCCTTTCAAATAATCCGCACGAATTCCCGTCAAGGTCGGCAGTGACGGTTGCAGCATGCGTTCGGGCAGGACTTGCACGCCAGTCACGGAATCGGCGAGCAGGCCAAACTCCATTTCATTTCCCCGCACAAAGATGATGCGATGCAGATCCGTGATTCCCTTTTCCGGCAGATCAAAGAAGCGCTTCAAATCCAGGACGGGCAGGATTCGTCCCCGCAAATTGATCACCCCGCGGATAAACGGCGGCGTGCAGGGGAGCGGGGTCAATTCCTTGAAGGGACTGGCCTCCACCACCCATCGGTGCTCCACCGCGTAGGTCTCCTGGGCCAGCCGGAACTCCAGTAATTCCACGGTTGCCTCGACCGGGGTGTCATCCTCTCTTCGTCGGGCCAGCCATTTTGCCCGCTCGTCAAGGATGCTCCCGGGATCGTGTTCTTGCATATTCATAGCCCAGCCTCCGGCTCAAGAATGCTGCCGATGATCTCGATCAGCCGGCCGACCGTCATTCCATCCGACTCCCGCAGCAGTTCGCCGGGCGCCAAACCGTGCAACAGGCGGAGCGCCGTGGAAAAATGCCGCCGAGCCCCGGGACCGTCTCCATTTCGCCGCTGGAGACCACCCATGGCAAAATGAGCCAGGACAAAATCCGGATCGAGATAAAGCGCGCGTTGCAGCGAGTGGACGGCAGGTTCCCCATCGCCCAGTTCCTGCAAAATCACTGCCTGGAGATAGTGCCCCAGCGGATCCAGTTTATCCGCCGCGACCCAGCGCCGGCACCACTCCAGCGCACGGGCGAGCTCTCCTTGATTGGCCAGCGCACGGGTGAGCAGGGAAAAGGCGCGGGGCTCCGGCGACGCCTCCAGCAACGGCCACTCCTGCAGCAGCTCTACTGTTTCCAGATAGCACCCCTGCTCGTAACGCGCGGCCGCCTGTTCCAAAACGTCCGCCACGGGCTCCGGAACAACCACCGGAGCGACCGTTTCCGCCAGCCACCCGGTCCCCGTGATCACCGGCTCGGGAGCGATTTCCCGCGGCTCGACCGTCGCGCCTCTCCAGTGGCATTCGCCGGTTTCGTTTCCGGGCTTTCGATGGAGGATGGCTTCACCGAAATTGGCTACCTCAAACTGCGGCAACATGGCATGCGAGGTCTCGCTGGGGGCGACCGCCAGCCATCCACCCGGCTTCAGCGCCCGGTAAAGCTTTCCCATCACCCTCCGGGCTTCCTCGGACAGGAAATACATCAAGACATTACGGCAGAAGATCAGGTCCATCGCGTTGGTATTCGTCAGCAGCGACGGGAACTGGTCTTCGACCAGATTCAACTGGCCAAAGGTCACCATCTGCCTGATTTCCGGCACCACGCCATAACGTCCATCGTCGGTTCGTCGAAAATACCCGCCCTTCAACCATTCCGGGGCGTTTCGGAACGACCATTCGCCATAGACCCCTTCCTCCGCCTTGCGCAAGAACCGCTCATTAATATCGGTCGCCAGCACCGTCACCTGCCAGCCCTCCATTTTCGGAAGCACCTGCCGGAGCAGAATCGCCAGGGAGTAAGGTTCCTCACCCGTGCAACAGGCCGCGCTCCAGACCCGTACCCGCCGGTCTCCATGTTCCCGCTTGCGCACCAGAGCCGGAAGAATATGGCGACCCAGGGCGTCAAACACGGCGCGCTCCCGGAAGAAATACGTTTCGCCCACGGTGAGATGCGAGGCCAGCACCTGCATTTCCCGGCGGCCCGGTCGCGCCAGCGCCAGGTGCTCCGCCAGCGCTCCCGCCCCGGAATAGCCCAATTCCCTGGCCGCCCCGGCGAGACCTTTTGCCAGGTCCTTATGACGATCGGGCGGAAAGTGCAGCCCGATCGTCCGCGCCACCACCCCGCTCAAGGGCGTCAGCAGCGCTGCGTCCAGTTGATCACGCTCCATGACGCACCTCCTCCGCAGACAGCGCCTGCTGCAATATCTCCGCTTCATCCGCCGAAAGGAAGGCATCCAGATCGTGGATCACGGCCAGTCCATCTTCGAGCCGGACGACCCCGCGGGTGGATTCGAGACCGCCCGCCATTTCGGGCACCTCCGACAGATCCCCCGCCCTCCGATTCACGACCCCCACCGTCTCATCCACCGCCAGCACCACACGGCGTCCGTTGGCTTCTGCAATGATAAATTGATCCGAGAGTAGAGTGTCCCGCGACCTGCCACACAAGCGCTGCCGCAGATTAAATACGGGCAGCACACTCCCCCCCACATCCACCGCGCCACTTACGATCCATGGCGCCCCAGGGAGCGGGGTAATTTTCACGGCCCGAACCACCCGCTCCACCACCGCCATCGGCAGGGCCAGACGCAGCTCTTCCAGCCGAAAAATCACCAAGGGGAGAGAGTCATCCGCCATATAGCTATGCTCCCGCTAAACTTTCAGCAAAACCACTCCCGGAATTCGTCCCCAAGCTCCGGCACAAAATTTGACACCCGGCCTGTCCAATGGACACACCACTTTACCGGCACCACTGCCGGAACATCCCCGTTGCATACCGCCTGACCACATCCAAATATTGGTTTTACGACTTTAGCCATCACTTTTGAAAAAAGGTTCAAAGGCCAACGTTCACTTAATGAACTACAAGTATTTGTTTAACGCAATGCTGGCACCCTTTTCAAGCTGAATCTGCCACAAAAAGAACGCCATTTTTGCAGATGATTTTATCAAATCATCTCTATTGCACTATCCACCCTATCGCATCGCAACCGGATGATGGATGCTTACAAAAGATCGACCCTCGTTGGTGCCTGATCTTCAAGCGTAATAGCTCGAATTGGCCCGATAGGACTAATAAAGCAGCGTGTATCCGATTGAACCTTAATTGGAAGCCTTCGCCTCTTTTTTTACCGCTTCCTGGTATTTCTTCAGAAACTTGTCGGGATTGGCTTTAAACTCTCGCTCGCAGTCATGGCAGCACAGTTTGATTTGCTGGCCCTTGTAGGTAAACGTCACTGGCTTGCCCATGTCCCCGTCAAACTCATCGCCCGAGATGAAGCACTTTTGCAAGGCATAAGGCTTTACCTTTGTCTGGTCATCTGCGTGCGTGGTGAGGGTGAATCCAGCAAGGACGACGGCCAGGACGGTGAGAAATGACTTCATAAACGCACGGTCGCATATCTGACGCGTTTTACAATCCAGAAGGGCCGACAAATTGACTCTATGAAGACGCCAAAAACGCGAAAAAAGGAAACGCTTTTCGTCTGTCTCGCGTTTTTGGCGTGTTTTCGCGGACTGAAAATTTTCTTCCGAAGGAAACCGGGGCTGCCGCTTGCCATCGTGGGCGGGGTCGGTTAGCGATGAGGACACATGGGCCGCCTCGCACCAGAACTCATCGAACAAATCGCCTCGGCCAGCGATATCGTGGAGATCATTGGCTCCCATTTCCCGCTCAAGCGGGCGGGGGCCGTTTACAAGGCGCTTTGCCCTTTTCATAACGAGCGCACACCATCTTTCACCGTGAATCCACAGCGGCAAATCTTCAAATGCTTTGGCTGCGGGGCAGGCGGAGGGGTCTATCAATTTGTGATGCAGTATGAGAACGTGGATTTCCCCACGGCCGCCCGGCGGCTGGCGGAGAAGGCCGGCATCCGCATTATCGAAGAACAGCTGACTGAGGACGACGACCGGCGGCTGCGCATGCGGAAGCGGGTGCTCACCCTGCATGCAGAGGCAGCGGCGTGGTTTCATCGCAACCTGATGAAAACCCAGGCCGCGCAAACCGCCCGCGACTATTTGAAAAAGCGCGGCCTTTCGGTCGAAGTCGCGAAAAGCTGGCAGATCGGCTATGCGCCGGAAGCGTGGGACGAATTGAGCGAATGGGCGCACTCGCGGGGCTTTTCCGACGAGGAGCTCATCCGCAGCGGGCTGGTAAAGATCAAAGGGGAGGAGGAGCCGAATATCACCGACCCGCAGGCACGGGTTCAGGGCTTTCAATATTACGACCGCTTTCGCGACCGGATAATGTTCCCAATCTGCAACGACATGGGGGAAGTGATCGCCTTCAGTGGACGAGTGCTTTCCAGCGATCCGCAGGCGGCCAAGTATGTGAACTCGCCGGAGACCATGCTCTTTACCAAAGGCAAGGTGCTCTTCGGCCTGCACAAGTCGAAGCGTGCGTTGCACGACAAAGGCGCAGCCATCGTGTGCGAGGGGCAGATCGACCTGATCACCGCATTCGAGAGCGGCATCAAAAACGTGATCGCCCCGCAGGGCACGGCCTTTACCGCGGATCAGGCTCGCATTCTCAAACGGCATGTCGAAGAGGTGATTCTCTGTTTCGATTCCGATGCCGCCGGACAGAAGGCGGCGGAGCGTTCGTTGCCGCATCTATTAGAAATGGGACTGGCCGTACGCGTGGCGTCCATGCCTGAGGGGCAGGACCCGGATTCGCTGATTCGCAAGGAGGGGCCGGCGGCATTCATCGAGCAGATCGAGAACGCGAATGATTTCTTTGACTTCCAGATCGACGTGGAAGCCACGAAGCCGGAATTCGCCACGCCCCGGGGAAAGATTCATTTTGCCCGGAAGATGGCGGAGTTCGTGAGCCTGATTACCGATCCGGTGCTGCGGGAGGCGGTGGTATTCAAGGTAACGGCACGCATGGGACTGGCTCCGGCCGAGTTTCGGAAGATGTTGGAAAAACCCAAATCGCCCGCCGGAGAAAAGGAGGCGAAGACGCCCCGGATTTCGCTCCCGGTTCTGAGTCCGGCGGTGTCCCGGCTCTGTCAGCTAAGTCTGCAAAGCCAGGCCGCCCGAAGCTGGATTCTCTCACAACCCTGGCGAGACCTCGCCAGCCAGCTCCCCGATGGCGCGCTCCTGGAGAAATTGCTGGAGGCCGACGTCGCGGCGGAAGACCCGGCGGCGGCCAGCCGTTTCCTGGCCGAGTGCTCGGAGGAGGAAGGTGCGCTGCTCTCCGGGCTGCTCTCCCTGCCCGCCATGCCCGAGCCGGACCGGGCGGCACAGGCCTGCTGGTTTGGCCTGCAACGGGATCTTTTGAGCAAGCAACAGGAGGCGATGCAGAATTCACTGCGGGCTCCGGGGCTGGAAATGGAGCGCATGTTTGAACTTCAAAAATCGCTTACGATAATAAAAAAAGAAATCCTTGACCTGCAAAAACGCATCACTGATATTGCGCGGCCTTTTCCCTAATGCTCTGCAATTGGGACGGTCAACCCAACGGTTCCGATATGCCAAAATCCAGCAAGCAAAAGTCTTCCAAAGCCACCACCACCGCCAAGAAAGCCTCCGCGAAAAAGATTGCCAAACAAAGCGCCAAGCCCGCCAAATCCACCAAGGTCGTATCAAAGGCTGTAAAGGCCACCAAGGCGGTAAAAGCTTCCAAACCGGCTCCCAAGGTTTCAACCAAGGCGTCCAAACCCACTCCAAAGGCACCCATTTCCAAGGCATCCAAGTCCACCAAAAAAGCGGCCCCGGCTCTTAAAAAGACCCCCGTCAAACCCTCACCCGCTCCCGCCGCCAAGGCTGGCCGCTCCAAAAAGGAGCAGATCCCTGCAACCAGCAAGGCAAAGGAAGCATCCTCCGCGAAGGCCCGCCCCAAGGCGCATCTCAACGGAAACGGCCATTCGCATCCGGCGGAAGCGTCCGGTCACAACCATTCCCAGCCCGCGGCGGTACTCATCGGCGAAGCCAAGCTCAACCAGTTCGAGCAGCCGGAATTCCAGGAAAAGCTCCGGGAACTGATCAAGCTGGCCAAGGAACAGGGCTACCTGACTTTTGACGACCTCAACGAGGCGCTGCCCGACAACGTCAACGATGCTGACGAGATGGACTCGATCCTTTCCCGCCTGCGGGCGATGGAGATAGACATCATCGATGCCTCGGACGTTGATCGCTACAAGGACGGCCAGAAATCTGCCGAGGACGAAGACGAGGACAAGACGGAGTCCAAGCTCGATGTGCTGGATGACCCGGTGCGCATGTATCTCAAGCAGATGGGCCAGGTGCCGCTCCTCACTCGCGAGCAGGAAGTCGAGATTTCCAAGCGCATCGAAGATGCGGAGCTGATGGTGCAAAAGCACATCAACTACTTTGGCTTTACCGCCCGCGCCTTCCAGGACCTCGCGCAGAAGCTCATCGAGGGCCGTGAACGCTTCGACCGCGTGATCCTCGACAAGAAGATCGAAAGCCGCGAGCGCTACATGAAGCAGCTTCCCCGCCTCTGTGCGACGCTGGAAAAGCTGAACGCGGAAGTGGGCAAAGCTTACAAGCAGGTGCTGGCCAGTGGAGCCAAGAGCCCGGAATCGAAGGCCTTCAAGCAGTTCAAGAAGACCCACGACACGCTCCAGAAGCTCTATCCCAAGTTTTACTTCAAGCAGAAGGTCACCGAGGAATTCGTCCATCTCGCGGACGAGCATTTCCGGACCATCACCCTCTGCCAGCAGGAAATCGCCAACAAGCGCAAGCAGGCCAAAACCCCTGCTCAGGGCGTGGATTACGCAGCGAAGCTGAAGGAAATCCAAAGCCGCACCTGGATGGCACCGGAGGATTTCATCAACAGCTACCACGAGTTGAAGTCCTGGTTCCGCAAGGCGCTCAAGGCCAAGACCGAGATGGTCGAAGCGAACCTGCGTCTGGTGATTTCGATTGCCAAAAAATACACCAATCGCGGCCTTTCTTTCCTCGATCTAATTCAGGAAGGCAACATGGGCCTCATGAAGGCGGTCGAGAAGTTCGAGTATCGCCGCGGCTACAAGTTTTCCACCTACGCCACCTGGTGGATTCGCCAGGCGATCACCCGTTCGATCGCGGATCAGGCCCGCACCATCCGCATCCCGGTGCACATGATCGAGACGATCAACAAGCTCATGCGCGTGCAGAAGCAGCTCGTGCAGGAATACGGTCGCGAGCCCACGCCGGAAGAAGTGGCCGAGGAAATCCAGCTCCCGGTGGAACGCGTGCGCGCCGTGCTAAAGATGGCGCAACAGCCGATTTCCCTGCAATCGCCCGTCGGCGAGAGCGATGACACCAGTTTTGGCGACTTCATCGAGGACAAGGGCGCGGAAAATCCCAGCGACATGACTGCGGTCGTGCTGCTCAAGGAGAAGATCAAGGACGTGCTGGAAACGCTCACCGAGCGCGAACGGCAGGTGCTGGAGCAGCGTTTCGGCCTCGTGGACGGCTACAGCCGCACGCTGGAAGAGGTTGGCCGCCAGTTCAAGGTCACCCGCGAGCGCATCCGCCAGATCGAGGCCAAGGCCCTGCGCAAGATGCGCCACCCGACCCGCATCCGCCAACTGGAAGGCTTCCTCGAAGCGAATGAAGTCTAGCCATTGGGAATGACTTGCACCAACCTGTGTGCAACTTTCATTTCATGGCGGAGTTACTTTAAACGTGAAGCACAACGAAAAGAACGAGCTGGATCATGAACTTGGGGACGATGCCCTGTGGGATTTGCTTGGAAAAGCAAAGACCCCGGAGGTTTCCCCGTTTTTCTCCCGCAATGTAGTGCGCGAAGTTCGCCTGCATCACACTGGGATTTCCCGCTTTTTCACGCGCCGCTGGCGCTTCATCCCGGCGACTGCCGCCCTGGGCCTGCTGGCCTGCATCACCTTCAATCAAGTGATGGAACGCCAGAGCGCCACCACCGAAACCCGGGTCACTTCGACGGAAAAGGTGGATTACGACGTGATTACCAACCTCGACGACCTCCTGGCGTCGCAGGAAAATTCTGTATGGCTGGACGATACGAATCAGTAACCGCACTGGCTGCCACCCTCCTTCTGGCGATCGGAAGCCTCGTGCGTGCGGCTGATTCCAGCCCCTCTCCAAGCCCGGGCCCTGCTTCCAGTCCAAATCCGGTCAGCGCGCCCAAGGACCATGATCATCATGATTCGGATGGTCCTCCCTTTATGCCTCCACATCCGCCCGGGGATGAGGGACATGGCGGTGGAGGCATGCAGCATAATCCCGACATCAAAAACTTTCTCAACAGCCTGCCGGCCGATCAACGTGGACAGGCCATGGAATTCCTGAGAACCGTGCCTCCAGATAACTGGGGCCGGGCGATGGAAAACTTCAAGATCTGGCTCACCCTGACGCCCGAGCAGAAGAACCTCATCCGGGGCATCTTCGCCAAGCGACAGGATCGCATCAAGGAAGAGGTCGATCTCGCCCTGAAGCAAACCGGGCTTACGCTGGACGACCAGCAGCAAAAGGCTTTTGGCAAACGCTATTTCGACGAACGCCGCAAGATCGAAATGGGCATCCGCCGCCAGATGGATGACCAGCGTAAAACCTTGACGGCCGACCTCATCAAGCGACTCCACGACGAATTCGCCAACAAGCAGAGCAGCCCATCGCCCAGTCCTTCCGGGGTGGCATCTGGACCAGCTTCACCGAGTGCCTCCGCGGTGCCTTCCGCCTCTGCCGTCGCGGAGAAGAAGTAAGCCTCAACTCTTTCGGGATTTGCGACGTCCGGCAGCCATCGCAGCCGCGACCAAAAGAAGGGTGGTCGAAGATGGCTCGGGAACAACCATCCATCCCACATCCTTCAGCCCCGCCACATCCAGCGTGGTGAAAGTTTTGCGCGTGCCGGTGGTCAGCGCCGGAGACATGGCGGTTTCCTGCGCAGTGGAGGTGCCATAAATGGTGCTCATCGTGCCGGTGGCCCAGTGGGCGAGATCCGCCGAAAGGGAAACAGCGGTTCCTCCATGGGCGGCTTCACTGTTCGCACCAGTGAAGGTCCCATTCGAGATATCTGCATTCCAGGAGCCTGCCGTCCCGAGGCCGAGGACGTGCCCGATCTCATGCAAGGCCACGGAATAGAAGTCATTGGCCGAAAAGCTTTCACTGGTGCTGGGATCGGGATCGAAATACCAACTGGCGCTGGAATTGAACTGCACCGAGCCCCCCCAGGGGCCAAAATCAGTGGGTGCGGAGGCCAGCGCTCCGGTTTGTCCACGAGCGCCCACGGTATTCAACCACGATTGCGAGCCGGAAGCACTATAGCCGCCGGGGCCACCCTCCCCCAGCGTGGATCCACTTAAACTCAGGCCCCCGACGAAAATCAGGATTTCATTGGCCGCAATGCTGAGATTGCTCACCGAGGCGCTGTTTCCCGTGCTGGGATTGGTAAAAGTGGCCGTCCAGCTATTCGATCCACTGGGATTGATGGCCGTCAGCGAATCCGAAAGCAGCGAATCGAAAAACTGCCCGGCTGCCTCCAGATCCACTTTGGCGGTGGGGTTGCTGGCGAAGAAGTTGTTAGTGTCGTCACTGTAATCGAAGACGATATTGATCGCCCGGCAGGGAATGACGGAAAGGAGGAGCAACAGGGCCAGGCAAAGTGGGCGACAGGACATTGGCCCTTCAAGAAGCAAAAGCCGCGCCTGCAATTCTTATAAATTGCGCTCGCCCCCCCGGGATATCCCCTTTTTAATCTGCGCTCATGCTCAATGGAATCTGGCTGGCCCTGATCCTTGCCGCAGTGATTTGCGCGGCCCTCACCGGTACCATGCCAAACGTCACCGACAGCGCCATCACGGCGGCCAAGGAAGCGATTACCCTCGCGATCGGCCTCTCCGGGGTAATGACGCTGTGGCTGGGCATGATGCGGCTGGCGGAAAAATCCGGGCTGGTCGCACTGCTTTCGCGATTCCTGCGGCCCCTGCTCACCCGGCTCTTTCCGGAAGTCCCCGCCGGGCATCCCGCCATGGGAGCCATGGCCATGAACATGGCGGCCAATATGCTGGGTCTTGGCAATGCCGCCACCCCTCTCGGCATCCGGGCCATGCAAAACCTGGCGACGCTCAACCGGCACCCCGGCACGGCAAGCAACTCAATGTGCACTTTCCTGGCGATCAATACGAGTTCCATCCAGCTCATCCCGGCCACCGCGATTGCCATCCTCTCGGCGGCAGGCGCAAAGGAGCCCACCGCGATTGTCGGCACGGCTTTCCTGGCAACCGTTTGCGCATTCACCGTCGCCATTACCAGCGTCAAGTTCCTCGAAAAATTGCCCTTTTTTCAAATCAAGGAGGCAGCCACGGATGCTCCTACGCCCGAGGCACAAGCGGCTGATACACTCCCGGCTGAAGTCACCTTTCCACCGCTAACTGGCTGGAAGATGCTGGCGTTGATCGCCTTTTTTACGCTGATGATTTATGCGGGGGTATCGCTGATGGCGGCAAACAGCACGCAGACCTGGGCGGACTTTATCAAGCATCCCAATTTCGCCGCGGTGCTCATTGGTTTTGCAAAAGCCATTTCCGTCCTGGCCATCCCCCTGTTGCTCGCTTTCTTCCCGCTCTATGCCGCCATGCGCGGGGTCGCGGTTTATGAGGAATTTGTCGAAGGAGCCAAAGAGGGGTTTCAGGTGGCGGTTCGCATCATGCCTTTTCTCGTGGGTATGCTGGTGGCGATCGGAATGCTGCGAGGCTCCGGCGCGATCACCATGGTTCAGAACTGGCTCGCCCCAGCGCTCAATGTCATCCATTTCCCGCCGGAACTCGTCCCCCTCGTCCTCATGCGCCCGCTCAGCGGCAGCGGGGCCACGGGCATCTTTGCAGAGTTAGTAAAAAGCTTTGGTCCGGACAGTTTGATCACCCGGACGGCCGGGACGATCATCGGGAGCACGGAAACCACCTTCTATGTGCTCACCGTTTATTTCGGAGCCGTGGCGATCAAACGCGCCCGCCATGCCGTGGTCGCGGGGCTGATGGCCGATCTCACCGGCATCATCGCCTCGGTCGCCATCTGCCGGCTGGTCTTCGGCTAATCCTCGCGCATCTTTACTGCATGAAAGTCATTGTCACCTGTGGCCCTTCCATCGAGCCCATCGACGAAGTGCGGTGCCTCACCAATTTTTCCACCGGCGAGCTCGGCATCCTGCTGTCCAATAGCCTGGCCGCAAAGGGTTTCGACGTCGTGTGCCTGAAGGGCAGCCGCGCCACCAGCCCCCTGCCCCTCGACCATGTGGAGACACGCCGCTTCGACACCAACGCGGATTTGCTCGCCTGCCTGCAGAAGCTGTCCACGCCCGAAGTAGTGGCGGTGTTTCATGTCGCCGCACTCTGTGATTTTGAGGTGGAATCCGTGAAAACACCCGACTCAACTCTGGATGGGCTTCGGAAAATCTCCGGAGTTCCCGGCCTGCAAATCTCCTTGAAGGCGGCGCCCAAATTGATCGCCGGGCTGCGGGAAATGTTTCCCACCGCCAGGATCGTCGGCTGGAAATACGAACTGGATGGCTCCCCGCAAAGCGCGCTGGAAAAAGGCACCGCCCAGATCACTAAAAACCGGACGGATGCCTGCGTCGTCAATGGCAGCGCCTATGGCGAGGGCTTTGCCTTTTGCGAAGCGGGAAAGGCGCCCCACCATCTGGCCGACAAGGCGGCGTTGTGCGCCCATCTCGGCGAATGGCTGCACCGCCTGGTTCCCCGCGAAAGATTTCAGGCCCGTTAAAAAGCTATTGCCTTGGATTTATGCGGCGATTATCTTACGCCTCAGTTGTCCATTTCACCCAGAAACCGGCACCCCACCATAATGAACATTTCTTCCCCTCAACGGCCCCGTTACGCGTTCACCTTGATCGAACTCCTAGTGGTCATCGCGATTATTGCTCTTCTGGCGGGCCTGCTTCTCCCGGTGATGAACACCGCCAAGGCGAAAGCGAACCAGTCCAAATGCCTGAATAATCTGAAACAGTGGGGCGTCGCCATCGCCGGGTATATGGGGGATAATAAGGGCAAAGTTGCGTGGAATGGCGTATTTTCGTATCAAGGAGGTTCTTTCACGAACTACATGCCCTACTTCAACAGCAACTCGACCTACGCATCGGTTACAGCACAGCAGCAACTTCGTTGGTGTCCTGGTGATGTAGCGGGTAATCCCAATCTTCCCGGGAACTCTCAGGTCGTCGATTACACATTTATCCGTCCTAATGTGCAGATCGGTAATAGCACAACTACCAAGGTAACCGGTGACCTTTCTGGCCAAATTCCATACGTTTTGAGCAATTATACAAATCGTAGCAACTTGTTGCTCATCATTGATGGATATGGTGGAAAACAAGTGCTCGGTGCGGGGGGCGGTTCTTTTAATGATACCGTTATGCCTATGTGCGTAAATTCAGATAGTACCATAGTTCGGCATTCCGGTGGTGCCAACATGCTTTTTGGTGATTTCCATGTTGAATACAACAAGTGGAGTAGCGCCAACGATCCGAAAGGCATCGCTAATACAGCCAACCAGGCTAAATGGACAACTGCGATCCTCCCCTATTAATTAGTCTTCACTGAGGGCGTGGCTGCTAATTTTAGTCCCAAAAAATTCGTCCTCGTCGGGGCCGGAGGAAGGGCCGCTCTCTTTCTCGAAGCCATTTCGGTTTCCCATCCCCAGGATTCCAAAATTCTGGCGCTCTGCGATTCCAGCGCGGTGCGGATGGGCTATTACAACCGGCAACTGGCAGAAGTCTGGCATCTCCCGCCGGTTCCCACCTATCCGGCAGAAACGTTCGGCCAAATGCTGGAGGAACAAAAGCCCGATGGCGTGATCGTGACCAGCGTGGACTGCACGCATGCGGATTACATTGTGGCTGCACTTGAGCATGGCTGCGAGGCGATCACGGAAAAGCCAATGACGATTGATGCGGCCCGTTGCCGAGCCATTCTGGAAGCGCGGAAGCGCACTGGCGGCAAGGTGCGGGTGTGCTTCAACTATCGGTGGCAGGCCGCCCCTACCAAAATCAAGGAACTCATCAGCACCGGTGTCATCGGCAACGTCCGCAGTGTGATGATGGAATACGCGCTCGATACCAATCACGGTGCGGACTACTTTCGCCGCTGGCACAGTGAAAAGGAAAGTTCCGGTGGTCTGCTCGTTCACAAGTCCACCCACCACTTCGATCTGGTCAATTGGTGGATCGATTCCATTCCGGCCGAGGTTTTCGCCTGGGGCAAACTGGCTTTTTACGGTCGCGAAAATGCGGTGGCGCGTGGCGATGGGAAGTTTACCGGCTACCCGCGCTATACCGGCATGGATTCCGCCCACGATCCCTTTGCCTTCTGCCTGGAAAGCGAAGAAATGCGCGGGCTCTACCTCGATGCGGAGGCGGAGAGCGGCTACATCCGCGACCGGAACGTCTTTCGCGACGGCATCAATATTGAGGATACGATGTCGGTACTGGTGAAATATCGCAGCGGCGTGGTGCTCACTTACTCGCTCAACGCCTTTTCACCCACCGAAGGCTACCGCGTCATTTTCCATGGCGACAAAGGGCGCATCGAGTATTCCAACTTTGGCGAATCCCTGCTCAACCTCGCCCTGAGCACCGATGCGGCGGAGAATCTGGAATTGAAAGTAGTCGAGAGCCTGCGGCTGTTCCCGCATTTCGGCGCTGCGCAGGATATCGAAATTCCCTACCAAAAAGGCAGCCACGGTGGCGGCGACCGCATCCTGCTGGAGCAAATTTTCTCGTCGAATCCGCCCTCGGAAAAATGGGGGCGCAATGCCGGTTGCGAACAGGGCGCGGCCTCCATCATCGTGGGCATCGCGGGCAATGAGTCGATGAAGACCGGGCTTCCGGTGCGGGTGGATGAGTTGATAACCTTGCAGCCCAAAGCGACCCGGCTCGAAGAACTGGTTCATTGACCCTCATCCTCTTTTCGCCACTTCGAGCGATCCAGAGGCCATCTTCAATCGCGCGATTTTTGTGTTTGCCGAAAATGGGGCTTCCCATCCGCGGGAGCAACCTGCTAACCGTGCGGCCCCCAAGCAATGAACCCCATTTCCCTGCAAGGCCGTTGGAAGTTTGCCCTCGATCCCACCGATCGCGGGCTGGCTGAAGAGCAATTCAAGACCGCGCTCCCCGATTTCATCACCCTGCCCGGCTCGCTGGCCGTGCAGGGAATTGGCGAACCTCCCGGCGTGGATGCGGCATGGACGGGAACCATCTTCGACCGCTCGTGGTACACCGCACCAGCCTACGCCCCCTATCGCGAGGCCGCAAATATCAAAGTGCCGTTTTTCCTGCAACCCGAGCGAGTTTATGTGGGCGTTGCCTGGTATCAGCGCGAGATCGAAATCCCTGCGGCGTGGCGTGGAAAGCATGTCCAGCTCGTGCTGGAGCGACCGCACTGGCAGACCACCGTGTGGCTGGATGACCAATGCCTTGGCTCCGATGACAGCCTCTCCACTCCACATCGTTACACGCTGAGAGAGAATCTGGCGCCGGGGTCGCACCGACTGACCATTCGGGTGGACAACCGGCTGCACGTGGCAGTTGGAGAAAATGCCCACAGTGTGAGCGATCACACACAGGGCAACTGGAATGGCATCGTCGGCGAGATTTCGCTGCTCGCCGGTGAGTCGCTGGATTTTGCGGATTTGCAGGTAACTCCCAATGTTTCTAAACGCTCGATTTCGATTCGGGGAAAACTGACCCAAAAAACGCGTGAACCCATCACCATCGAGGTGGCGGATCAGATCACAAGCTTCTCGTCCAAACTCGATGGCACTTTTACGACCACCATCGCCCTGCCCTCTGACACGCCGCTCTGGGATGAGTTCTCCCCTGCGCTGCTTACGCTCACTGCCGCCCTCTCCAGCGGAGCAATTCGTCGCGTGAACTTTGGGCTGCGCGAAATCAAGGTAGAGGGCCGGAAACTGTTGCTCAATGGGCGGCCGCTGTTTCTGCGCGGGGCGCTGGAATGCTGCATTCATCCTCTCACCGGCCATCCGCCGACAGATGTAGAATCGTGGAAACGCATTCTGCTCACCGTAAAGGCGCATGGGTTCAATCATCTGCGCTTTCATTCGTGGTGCCCGCCGGAAGCGGCCTTCGTCGCGGGCGATGAACTGGGGGTATATTTCCAGGTGGAAGCCGCCGCGTGGGCCAATGCGGTGGCGGTGCTGGCGTTCAATTCCCCGGCAGGAATTGGCGACGGCAATTCCGTGGATGACTGGGTCTTTCGCGAAACGGAGCGCATTCTCCGCGAGTATGGCAATCATCCGTGTTTCGTGTTGATGTCGCATGGCAACGAGCCGGGCGGGCCGCATCATCGCGAGTATCTGCAACGCTGGTTGAGCCATGCGCGCAGTCTCGACGACCGACGGCTCTTTACCGCCGGTGCCGGATGGCCGGAACTGGAGGAAAGCGATTACCACGTGATTTCCGAGCCGCGAATTCACCAGTGGGGCGATGGTTTGAATTGCCGGGTGAACGGTCAGCCGCCCGCCACCACGCACGATTACCGGGAAATCATTTCGCGCCGCGCCAGACCCGTCATGGCGCACGAAAATGGCCAGTGGTGTGCCTATCCGCCAGTTTACGATACCACGAAATATTCCGGACACTTGAAGGCGAAGAATTATGAAATCTTTGCCAGGACGCTGGCGGCCAATCATTTGGGAGATCGGGCGCGCGACTTCGTGCTCGCCTCGGGCAAGCTTCAGGCCCTGTGCTACAAGGAAGAGATCGAATCCGCGCTGCGCACGCCGGAAATGGCGGGCTTCCAATTACTGGGTTTGCAGGACTTTTCCGGGCAGGGCACTGCGCCGGTGGGCGTGCTCGATGCTTTCTGGGAATCGAAGGGCGCAATCACGGCGGCAGAGTTTCAGCGGTTTTGCCAGAGTACGATTCCCCTCGCCCGCCTGCCCAAGCGCATTTTCACGACCGATGAACCGCTCGAAGCCACCTTTGAAATCGCCCACTTTGGCAGGCAGCCATTGGAGAATGCGGTAACGCAATGGCGGCTGGAGATCGCAGGAACAATCTTTGCCAGTGGAGAAACTTCGCCCCAAATCATTGCCATCGGCAACGGGGTAACCGCCGGTTCCATCCAGGTGGATTTGAAGGATGCTCCCGCTCCGTCAAAAATGCGGCTGGTGATCGGCATCAAAGATACCGCCTTTGAAAACGACTGGGATTTGTGGGTGTATCCGAACGCGGCCCCGGTCCAGCCGCCGGAAAACATTGTCTTCACCAGCAATTTTGAAGAAGCACTCGCCACGCTGCATGACGGAAAGGACGTGCTCTACGCGCCGCTTCCCGCCAGCCTCGCCGGAGACGTCGCGCTCGGCTTCTCGCCCATCTTCTGGAACACCGCCTGCACGCAGGGGCAGCCCCCGCATACGCTGGGCATCCTTTGCGACCCGGCCCATCCGGCGCTGGCGGAGTTCCCCACCGAGGCACACAGCAACTGGCAATGGTGGCATCTGATCTCCCAAGCGGGTGCCATGGTGCTCGACCAGCTTCCCCCCTCCCTCGCCCCCATTGTACAGGCGATTGACGACTGGTATTCCAACCGACGGCTCGGCTTGCTGTTCGAGGCGCGCTGCGGCTTCGGGCGATTGCTGGTCTGCAGCGTGAACTTGCGCGAGGCACTGGATTCCAATCCGGTGGCGCGACAGTTTCTCCAAAGTTTGCATCGTTACATGGCTGGCGATCGCTTTGATCCCGCTCTGACCATTGACGGGAATCAACTCCGTAGTTTGTTAAAAACTCCCACCGTTGCAGGATAGACAACACAGAAATCGCTGCGTAATGTCCGCCCTCACGACCCCGATCAACAGCAAACCCCAATTCATGACCAAACCTGACCTCAAGAACGGTTCCTTCACCCTGCCGGGTGAGTCCGGCTACGAAGACCTCACCCTGCGCCTCGCGAAAAAATGGGGCGCAGATACCATCCGCGACAGCGACGGCACCCAACTTTCCCCGGAAATCACCAAGGCCGGCTACAATATTTACTCGACGATCTGTCTCGTCCGCTCAGTCAATGAATGGGCGAAACAGAATCCCGACAAGCTCCAGCAAAATTTCCTAATGAGCTTCCCGGTGATCGCCGAGAAGAGCACGGTTACGATCGAAATCCTCAAAGGCTTTTTCAAGGAACAGTTCGTCGTCAATTTCAACGACGATCCCAAGAAATGGTGGCAGGTCTTCGACCGCACGACTGGCATGGAAGTGCCGAAGAAGCAGTGGACCGTGAATGAGAAGAAGGGCACGATCACGATCCGGGACGCCCAGCCGTGGCACAGCTACACCGTGAATTTCCTCGCCTACCGCATCTGGGAGGAAATCTCGATGTACAACCACATCACCAACAACTGGGGTGATCGCGAACATCTCGCGGCGGTGGATCCGATGTATCCACAGACGCAGAAGGTGATCCTCGCCTACTTGAAGAAGTGGCTGGAAGAGCATATGGACACGACCGTGGTGCGTTTCACCTCGATGTTCTACAATTTCTCGTGGTTCTGGGGCGACGACATGAACCTACGCTACATCTACTCCGACTGGGGTGATTATGCGATGACGGTGAGCCCGCGCGCGTTGAAGGCATTCGAGAAAAAATACGGCTACAACCTCACCTCGGAAGATTTCGTCAACGGCGGTCTCTACAACTCGACGCACAACGCCCCCTCGCCCCGCTATCGCGATTACGTGGACTTCATCCACGATTTCGTGATCAGCTTCGGCAAGCAATGCGTGGACATGGTGCATGCCTACGGCAAGCAGGCTTTCGTGTTTTATGATGACCACTGGATCGGCGTGGAACCCTACAGCCCGCGCTTTGCCGAGTTCGGTTTCGACGGTCTCATCAAGTGCGTGTTCAACGCCTTCGAGGTGCGCAAGTGCGCCCATGCAAAGGGCGTGAAGACCCATGAGCTGCGCCTGCATCCGTATCTCTTCCCAACCGGCCTCAAGGGCGAACCGACCTTCCAAAAAGGCGGAAACCCGACGCTGGACGCCAAGAATTTCTGGATCGACGCCCGCCGTGGCATCATCCGCGCGCCGATTGATCGCATCGGCCTCGGCGGCTATTTGTCATTGGTTGAGCCGTTCCCGGATTTCTGCGATTACATCGAGCAACTCACGCAGGAGTTTCGTCTGCTCAAGTCGTTCCATCAGGGCGACCAGCCGTATGTCGCGCCGTTCAAGGTCGCAGTGCTCACCGCCTGGGGCAGCCTGCGCTCGTGGATTTGCAGCGGCCACTTTACGCACGGTCTGGAACTGAATGAGCTCATTGAATCCCTCGCCGGCATGCCGGTGGAGGTGGAGTTCATCAGCTTTGACGACCTGCTCCTTAACGGCGTGCCGAAGGGCGTGAAAGTGATCATCAACTGCGGCCGTGAAGGCAGCGCCTGGAATGGCGGCTGGAACTGGAGCGACCCGCGCGTGGTGGAACTGCTCACCGAATGGGTGGGCAAAGGCGGCTCGATCCTCGGCGTGGCCGAGCCCTCCGGCATCGAGCTGGAGCCCGGCCGCCGCTTTCAACTCGCCCCCATCCTCGGGGTGGACCGCGAGCGCGGCGAACGCATCGCCAATGGCAAATACAAGTTCGCCGCCCCGGCGAAGCACTTCATCACCGAAGATCTCGAAGGCGCGCCGGATTTCGGCAAGGATGTGGATGGCATTTTCACCCTCGGCTCGGACACCACGGTGCTGGCCGAACGCGATGGATCGCCCACCATCACCGCCCGCAAGTTTGGCAAGGGCCGCACGATCTATTTCAGCGGCTTCAAGTTCACGCCGGCCAACACCCGCCTGCTCCATCGCGCCCTCTTCTGGGCTGCGGCGAAGGAGGAGAAGTGGACGGCCTGGAACTCGTCGAACATCCTCACCGAGTGCGCCTACTTTCCGAAGAAGCGCAAGCTGGTAGTGATCAACAACGTGGGCGAGGCGCAAACCACGACCATCACCATGGCCGATGGCAAGCAGAGCAAGAAGGTAAAGCTCGAGCCCCACGGGATCGCGATCCTCGACGCCTAGCCGCCGTCAGCAAATAACTTCAAAGCCGGTCACGCGCGGAACTCCGTCTTGACCGGCTTTTTTGCGCTTTAGACGTAACGGAGCGCTGGAAAGGAATCGCCAAGACGCCAAGATGGAAAGGCTGAACGAGACCACCTTGTCCTTCGCCGTGCTCGCCGCGTCCGCTGCGGTTAAAATTCTTCTTCCACTCCTTGGCGACTTGGCGTCTTGGCGGTTAATTTCTGAGCACACCACCGTTAAATCCATTGTTTGCGACCGGGAATGATGTTACCCATGGGCGCGATCAAACCCGCGTGCCCATGCCCTTGCTCGAAGTCAAAAATCTAAAGACCTGGTTCCCGGTTCACGGCGGGCTGTTGCGCCGACACCTTGATGACGTGAAGGCAGTGGACGACGTGAGCTTTTCCATCGAACCCGGCACCACCGTCGGCCTCGTCGGCGAGAGCGGCAGCGGCAAGACCACGATTGGGCGCACGATTCTCAAGCTGACACCCGCCACCAGCGGGAAGATTCATTTCAACGGGAAGGAAATCCTCTCGATGACCGAATCGCAGTTTCGCCCGCTGCGTCGTGAGATGCAGATGATTTTTCAAGACCCCTTCGGTTCGCTGAATCCACGGCTCACCATTTTTCAGATCATCGGCGAGGCGCTGGAGATTCATTTCTCGGAGCTGAAGAAGGCCGATCGCCGACAACGGGTGGCCGAGCTGCTCAAGCAGGTTTCATTAAAGCCGGAATTCATGGACCGTTACCCGCATGAGTTCAGCGGCGGCCAGCGGCAGCGCATTGGCATCGCCCGGGCGCTCGCGGTGAAGCCGAAATTTATTGTATGCGACGAACCGGTGAGCGCGCTCGACGTAAGCGTGCAGGCGCAGATTGTCAATCTGTTGCAGGATTTGCAGGAAGAACTGGGGCTCACCTACCTTTTCATTGCGCACGATCTGGCAGTGGTCGAACATATCAGCGATCATGTGCTGGTGATGTATCGGGGTAAAATCGTTGAGTCCGCCAGCAGTGAGGCGATTTATGAAAATCCGCAGCACGAATATACGAAGAAGCTGCTTTCCGCAGTGCCGCAACTGGGGTGAGAGTTTATAGTTGAGAGTTGAGAGCCGGTGAAAGTTCGTTCAAAGTCTATGATTATTGCCGCCGTTTTCTCTTCGCATTGACCTCTTAAACATCTTTTCCACCACCATGCGCGGCGCTCAACTTTCATCCCTCAACGCTCGACTTCTCCGATGACTCCTTTTCTGCGAAAACTTCTCGGCCTCAACTGGCTGCTCATCGGCATCATGCTGGGGCTGTCGGGCTTTGGCATCGTGGCGATCTACAGCGCGACCTATTTCTACGAAGGCTCCTACAACAACTTCTGGCACCAGCAACTTATCTGGGTCGTGATCGGCATGGTCATCTTTCTGGTGACGAGCCTCATCGATTATCGGTGGGTCAAATGGGGGGCGCTCCCGGTTTATATATGCAGCGTGGGCTTCCTGCTCATGACGCTGGTGATGGGCCATCGCGTCAATGGCGCGAAGAGCTGGCTGCATCTGGGTCCGATCAATTTCCAACCCGCCCAACTGGCGATCATCGGCGGCATTCTGATTATCGCGCTGCTCCTTTCCCAGTTTCGCTCGTGGCATCCGATGCTGCGACTGGCGCTGGTGGGGGCGATTGCCGGCGGGCCAATGCTGCTCATTTTGAAGCAGCCCGACCTGGGTGAAACGCTGGTGTGGGGCCCGGTGCTGCTCGCCATGTTGCTGGTGGCGGGGATCCCGCTGCGCTACCTGATCTGCATCGTCCTGCTCGTGGTGACGGCAATGCCGATAGCCTTTTACTTCAAGCTGGAGCCCTATCAGCAGGCGCGAATCACGGCCTTCGCCCATCCCGACATCGATCCGAAGGGTGCGGCCTGGGATATCAACAATTCGCTCAACGCCATCGGCTCCGGTGGCTGGAATGGCAAGGGCTACATGTCACCCGACGCGCTGGTCGGCCAGGGAATTTTCAAGACGGCAGGACATACGGACTACATTTTCACCACCATCAGCGAGCAATGGGGCTTTATCGGTTCCGTCGCCGTGCTCGGTGCTTTTGCGATGTTGCTGATCATCTGCCTGTTTACCGCCTATCACGCCTCGGATGAACTGGGCATGCTGCTTTCCGTGGGCCTGGCGGGATTGTTATTTTTCCACATCTACCAGAACATCGGGATGACGATTGCCCTGATGCCGATCACCGGCGTACCCCTGCCCTTGCTCAGCTATGGCGGGTCCTTCGCAGTCCTGGTGATGTTTGGCCTGGGGCTCGTGAACAGCGTGTGGGTGCACCGCAAGTCGCTCGCCTAGGCAGACAGGCTTCGGCAGCACCCCGCTCGCGCTGCATCTTCTCCATCATCAATTACGACTTGGCGCGATCACCCTATCCGGGTTCCGAAAGCTTAAGCTTGGGCACAATCGGAAAATAGCGCTGCAAAGTGCAAATCGCATAAAAGGCCCACACGCGGATGCGCAATAACCAATCAAGCTGCGTGTTGCCGGCCACCAGATTATTGATGGCGGCTTCCATGGCCGGATACGGGCATTTGGTCATGAAAACCTCGAAGCTGTGGTTGTTGTAGAACATGCGAATCATGTTCAGGAACACTTTGCACATTTTCCCGACTTCGCGGGTGTAGCGGTCGCGGGCTTTGAGGCTCAACGGGGTGCCAGCCTGATCGGCGGCCAATACTTCTTTGGCGGCCAGATGGCCGGACTTGATGGCAAGCATCACTCCGGAGGAGAAAATGGGATCGATGAATCCGGCGGCATCGCCGATGAGCAGCCAGCGGGGGCCGGCGTTCTGCAAATGACGGTAGGTGTAATCTCCGGCGAAGTAAAAGTCGCTCGCCCGCGTGGCCTTTCCCATGCGGCGTTGCAGTTCCGGCGTGGTCGCCACGATGTGTTCGAAAAATTCCTCGGGCTTCATCCCGCTCGCGCGGAAGTGGTCGAGCGTCTGCACAAGGCCGATGGAGGTCTTTTCCTCATCGAGCGGGATCATCCAGAACCAGCCAAAATCCAGGCGCACAATCGTGATATGCCCTTGCGCAGGGGGATCGTTGCGGAGCACGCCTTTGAAATGCGCGAAAGTCGCAAACTTTTTGGGCAGCCCCAGATCCGTCTTGGGCAGTTGGAGTTGCTTGCCGAGAAAGGCGTCCCGCCCGCTGGCATCGAAAATCCAGCGCGCGGAAAGCTCGTGCGGCTGACCAGCACGGACACAGGTGACCTTCCCCCCCTGCTCCGACACGGTGGCGGTTTTCACCGCGGTTTCCTGCCACACCTCGCAGCCCGCTTCGGCCGCGTGATCGAGCAGCAGTTGATCGAACCGCGAGCGCTCCACCTGAAACGTCTGGGCATAGTCCGACGACAGATAACGCCCAAAGAGAATACGAATGGTGCCGACGGAATCTCCGGTAACGAATTCCGCGCCGAACTTCGGCATGAACCCCGCTTTTTCAAGCTTGGGCCAGAGTCCCAGCGCCCGCATTTCCTCGTTGCCAAACGGGATGAGCGATTCGCCGACGTGGAAGCGCGGGAAACGTTCGCGCTCGAGAATGAGCACGCGCTTTCCGGCCTGGGCGAGGGTGGTTCCAGCGACACTGCCGCCGGGACCACCGCCGATGATGATGGCGTCGTAAGAGGATTCCATGGAGTTATTCGGTTGCGGGCATGGCGCTGCTGGCGGCGACAGAGGCCTGTTCAGAAGTTTCCGATTTTGTCCACCATGTGCGCCAGCCTTCTTTCAGTTCCAGCCGCAGCCAGGTGGCCAGCGCGCCAAAGAGCCCTTGAAAATCGCCGCCCTTCAAGGTGAATCCGGGAATGAGGCATCGGTGCCCGCGATTGGTTTTCCCGAGCACATTTCGCGCCCGCCGGTGCCGGGCAATTTGGGCGAGACGGCGGTTGTAAGTCTTCATCAGCGCAAAAAACGGCCGGGACTGCGGCACGGAAAACGGCGGGGTGGTCAACGCCTTTTCGCCAAATTTGAACGGCTGGGAGACGATGCCGAGGTAATACAGGCCTAGATCGAGACGGAAGGCCAGGCTCATCAAATCCCACTCGCCCATGTATTCATACTTGTCCTTGTAAACTGCCTCGAACCACGACCGGTGGCTTTGGGCGAAGGCGCGGTTGTGCTCCGTAACCCGCGCCTCCATGGATTCACCGCGTCGCTGAGCCGTGATGAGATCCGCCGCCGCGCTGGTGGTGAAGGAAATCCAGTCCATCCCCGGGCTGTAAAACGGGTCCATGAAAGCCGCGGCATCGCCCACGAGCACAAAGCCGTCCCCGGCAAACGTGGTGCTGTAATAGGCCAGATTGCGCCGCCAGTGTTGGTCCGTTTCATCGAACTCCGCGTCGGCCAGCATTTCCCGCGCGACCGGATGCTTGAGCAGGAAGCTCTTCAACCGCTCGCCCAGCCGGCCGCCTTCCGACGGCCATTCAACCAAACGCTGATCGAACACGACGCCGACGCTGATATCTCCGCCTTTCAGCGGAATCCACCAACTCCACCATCCATCGCCAATGACGTGGTTCGTCGCAGTCCCGCGAACACTATGAACCGCGGAGGCGAACTCGGGATACTTCTCAATCAATTCGCGGCTGTCCCAGTCTTTCACCCCTCTCCAGCGCGACCAGCAGGCCGCGGTCGGGTGCTCGGTATTCTGCCGCCACCAGCCGTTCTTGCGCGCCAGCAAGGAGGCGACGCCGGAAGCATCCACGATCCATCGGCTGCGCACCGTCCGCGTGGTCTCGCCGTGCTTGATGGTGAGCTTCTGCTCGCCTCCCGGCACCAGTTCAAATTGCGTGACATTCGCCGGACGCAAAATCTCCGCGCCCGCCAGCCCGGCCCGGCGCAGTACTTCTTCGTCAAACGCCGCCCGATCCAATTGATAGGACGGAAGACGCACCTGATAGCGACCACCGAGTTCGCTGGCTTCGCCCAGCGTTTCCACCGATTCGTTTTTAAACCAAAAGCGCAGGCCCTGTTTTACGAGGTGGTTTTCATTGAGATACTGCGTAAGCCCAAGCACGCGACCCATAAAATAGGCGCTCACTTCCACGGTGGCCTCCCCCACCCGCCGCGTAAGCTTCGCCGTCTTTTCCACGATGAGCAGGCGCAACCCCGGATTGTGGCGCAGAAGCAGGGTCGCGGTGGCGGCACCGGAAAGGGCTCCGCCGATGACGACCACATCATAGACCTCCGCCGCCGGAGTGTTTGGCTCAGGATTCGGATTCACGGGCGGGAAGCGATGGGGAGTGGATTGGTGGTCGAAATCCGCTCGCGAAAAAACGTCAGCAACGGACCAGTAAGCGCGGTGGTGACGAGGGCCATAATCACCAGCATGGCAAAAATGCGCGGCGAAAAGATGCCGAGGTCGTAGCCGATATTCAGCGCGATGAGCTCCATCAATCCCCGCGTATTCATCAGCGCGCCGAGTTGCAACGATTCGCTCCAGTTCATGCCGGTCAATCGTGCCGCCAGGGCACTGCCGCCCAGTTTTCCAAACGTCGCCACCGCGATGATCGCGAGGCAGATGAGCCAGCTTTGCACGTCGTTGAGCAGACCAATCTGCGTGCGCAGCCCGGTGAAGGCAAAAAAGAGCGGCAGCAACAGCACGGTGCTAAAGCTCTCCACCCGCACCGCGAGCTTGTGCCGGAAACCTCCGATCTCGGGCATGATGGCACCGGCAAGGAAAGCGCCAAAGAGCGCATGGATGCCAATCACTTCCGTGCAAAGCGCGCCTGCCACCACGACGCAGATGATCATCGCCAGAGTGCTGCGGGAGGGAGTTTCCTCGGCAAGTCGTGCTGCTCCCAGGAGCCGGGGGAGCAGGCGTTTTACGATGCCCGTCATGACCGCCACAAACAGCAGCACGAGCACCAGATTCATTGCCGCCCCACCCAGGTTCGTCGCCCGCGCGATTGCGACCACAAAGGCGAGAATACTCCAGGCCGTCACGTCATCCACCGCTGCGCAGGTAATTGCCGTGCTGCCCAAAAAAGTGCCGGAAAGCCCGCGTTCCTGTAAAATCCGGGCGAGCACCGGAAACGCCGTGATGCTCATGGAAATCCCCATGAAGAGCGCAAAGGCCGTAAACGTCGTGCCCGGCGCGGCATACTGGCTGAAGAGCAGATAGGCCAGCCCCACTCCCAGCAGGTAGGGAAACACGATGCTGGCGTGACTCACCACCACCGCCGTCTGCGCCCGGTTTCGCACGTGTTGCACATTCAGTTCCACCCCCACCGCGAACATAAAGAGGCATACACCGATCTGCGCCAGCAGCTGCAGTACGCCGAGCGATGGCTTCGGAAAGACAAAGGCGAAGGCACCCGGAGCCAGCAGGCCGAACAGAGAGGGCCCCAGCAGAATTCCCGCGGCCATTTCGCCGACCACCGACGGCTGTCCGAAAGCGGCAAAAATACGCCCCACCAACCGGGAGGCGGCAATGATGACAAGCAATTGCAGGAAGAGCGACCCCAGCGGCTGGGAAAGATTATGGGACAGCCCGCCCAGCATGGCCGAAATCGGGCCCGCCGAAGCCGCGTGAACTGCTGCGACCGGCTGGGCAGCGGCACCTTCCGGCGAGGGCAGCGATGAGCCAAGCTGGAGCAGACCGTAAATCGGCAGAATGGTGAAAACGATGATGACCAGATAGAGCAAAGAGGATCGTTTCATATGGGTTGCAAGCAGGCGATGATGGATTAGCGGGCTATCGTTCCCTCAATTTTCGAGCCCCGGCACGAATTGGCCACGACACGCCGAGCAGGACATGAATCCTGAAAATAAAATCGCGCGGAAAGAGGAAGGAATTTCATCGACACACTGGTCTCATAACAAGCCCGGCAAAAATGCGAAAACCTTTTTTCCACCCCTCCACGGCCATGGCAAATTACACAGATCTTCGGTAATTCGAAGCTCCTATTCTTTCGCCTGCAATGGGATGAATTGCTCGAAGCCAGCCTTCAGATAGTAGCGTTCGCCGACGTTGCGCGTCTCCGCGCTGAAGCGGTAGAGCTCAAATTTTCCGGAATCTTCGGTGCCGATTTTGATCATCTGGGAATCGTGCTCTTCGGAAGTGCCCTTCCCGACGTGTAACAGAGGTTTTCCGTGCCATTTGACGAGGACCTGGTCGTCCTTGAATTCCTTGGGCACGGGGAAAAAATGGGTGTCCCCGGCGGCGGTGTTTTCGGCAAACTTTTCGAGATCGGTGCGGTGAGTCTGGTTCTCCCACTGGGAAATGGTGACGAAGCCGAGGAGCACAAGGAAACCAGCGGCCAGCGCAGTGAAAAGCAGGTTTTCCTTTCGAGGTTTGGCCATGAGTTGCAAAAGTGGGTGAGCTATTCCTCAAGCTGGATGGCGGCGATGCGTTCCATGACGCGGTCGCTGAGGCGCTGGAAGACTTCGCGTCCGCCGCCCTCGATATCCGCCTCAGTAAAAATCATGGGCTCGCCGACGACGACGGTGATCGGACGGCGACGGGGCAGCTTGGCATCGCGCGGGAAGGCCTCATAGGAGCCGAAGATGCGCATAGGCACAACCGGCACGAGCGTCTTCGCAATGACGAGGCCGAGACCGGCCTGGGCAGATTGCAAGCTGCCGTCCTTGGTGCGGGTGCCTTCGGGAAAAATGACGGTACACCCGCCCTCTTTCACGATGCGAATGACGGTTTTCAACGCACTCATGTCCGCCCCACCACGATCGACAGGCACGACGTTAATCTTGGGAAAAATAGGACCGAGCAACGGCCACTTGAGCAAAGAGCGGCGGGCCAGAAAATGCACCGGACGACGGCAGGCGATGCCGGCAAAGGGTGGGTCGAGAAAGCTCTGGTGATTCATCGCCAGCAGGCAACCGCCCTCGGCCGGAATCCGTTCGGCATGAATCGCCCGATAGGAAAACATGACCTCGGCCAGAGTGCGGGACAGGAAAAAGCCCATCCGATACCATCCATTGTGACCATAGACTGGATCGGAGATGCTCATTCAGAAATCGCCATCCCTTTTAGCTTCAAACGACCGATCACTTCGCCCACCACCCCATCGATGGTGAGATTCGAGCTGTCGATCACGTGCGCGTCCTCGGCAATGATGAGCGGCGAGGTCTTGCGGGTGGAATCGAAACGGTCCCGTGCACGGGGATCATCCTGCTGGCCCTGAAGCTCGCGACGGCGGGCTCGAACCTCGGGCGACGCGTCGATATAGAATTTGTAGGGCGTGTCGGGAAAGACGACCGAGCCAATGTCGCGGCCTTCCATCACCAGATCGTTCTCACGGATGTAACGACGCTGCGCATCGACCAGCAGGCGGCGGATTTCCTGAATACTGGAAATGGTGGAGACGTGACGATTGACCGCGCCATCGGAAAGATAAGGAGTGGGGTCCACGCCATCGACCGTGACGGTCGAGACCTTGTCCACCAGGCCGCAATGGAAATGCGCATGGGACATGAGGTCGAGCACCGCATCCGTATCCTCGGGATTGACGCCGCGGCTCCAGACGAGCCAGGTCACCGCCCGATACATGATGCCCGTATTCACATAAACGAAGCCGAGCCGACGGGCGAGCATGCGGGCAACGCTGCTTTTTCCCGAGGCCGCCGGGCCGTCGATGGCGATGACAACGTGGTTCACTAGGCCTCGCTTTCCTCCGCGGGCAAGGCACCGATAACCGGAATTTCCGGTTCGCGGCGGGTCTTGAGGATGCTTTCCAGCGTCTCGTGAAAATTCGGGTAGGAAGTGGCGACGCACTCCACATCCTCGATCACGGTCTCGCCCTCAGCGAACAGGCCGGCAATCGCGAAAGCCATGGCAATGCGGTGGTCGCCGTAGCTCGGGAGCTTGGCGCCGCGGAGCGGGAAGCCGCCCTCGATCTCCAGGCCATCCTCGCGCTCGGTCACGTGCGCTCCCATCAGTTTCAGATTCTTGGCAATCGCGGCGATGCGGTCGGTTTCCTTCACGCGGAGTTCCTTCGCATCGGCAATGATTGTCTTGCCGTGCGACAGCGCGCCAGCCACGGCGAGGATCGGGATTTCGTCGATCACGTTCGGGATTTCCTTGCCGCAGATCATGGTGCCCTTCAAGCGGGCACCCTTGATTTCGACCGAGCCCCGCACTTCACCGTCCTCGACTTCCTCGACTACTTCGCGCACCTGGGCCCCCATGCGAATGAGCACACCGAGCACGCCGGTGCGGGTTTCGTTGAGGCCCACATCGCGAACAATCAAATGCGAGCCCGGTTGCGCGGCAGCCGCCGCCAGCCAGAAGGCGGCGCTCGAAATATCGCCCGGCACCGTGAAGTCGCGGGATTCCGGCGTCTGCTCGCCATTAATAGAAACCGTGAGCTCATCCACCTTCGGATGCACAAGGAAGTAGCTCATCATGCGCTCGGTATGATTGCGGCTCTGAGCCGGCTCGGTGACAGAGGTCTTGCCCTTGGTGAACATGCCCGCGAGCAGAATCGCGCTCTTCACCTGGGCGCTGGCCATCGGCAAATTGTAGTGAATCGGCTGGAGCTTGCCGCCATTGATGACAAGGGGCGGCGTGCCTTTTTCGCCCTGGGCAGAGAAGGTCGCGCCCATCTGCGAGAGCGGGTCCATCACGCGCTTCATCGGGCGGCGGGAAAGCGAGGGATCGCCGGTGAGCGTGCTCTGGAATGGCTGGGCGGCAAGCACCCCCGCAAGCAGGCGCATGGTGGTGCCGGAGTTGCCACAGTCGATGGGAGCCTCCGGGGCGGTAAGCACGCGGCGCTTGCCATGGACGATCAATGTGGTGGGCTGCGGCTGCTCGATCTTGACGCCCAGCGCGCGCATGGCGTTGGCGGTACACATGCAATCTTCACTCGGCAGGAAGCCGTTGATCACGCAGGTGCCATTTGAAAGGCCGGCGAGGATGACCGCACGATGTGAAATGCTCTTGTCGCCGGGGACGGTGATCTCATTCTGGATCACAGGCGCTTGTTTAATTTTCCAATGGGACATGTCTTAAAACTTAGGGTTCAATGCTTCGCGCCGTCTGCGGGCGGCGGCCAAAAAGGATTCCAGAGCCGCGGGCTGGTCGAGCAGTTTCTCAACTTCCCGCAGTTTTTCAATCATCGCTTGCAGCGACTTTTTCACCGGCTCGCGATTGCTCAGGAGAATCTCCCTCCACATCGCTTCCGGCCCCGCGGCGACACGACTGGTATCGCGAAAACCGGGGCCGCAAAATTCAAAGGCGCGAGGTTGCGTGCCATCCACCACTTCCACCAGCGCGGAGGCCAGCACGTGGGGCAGATGGCTGATCCAGCCCACCATTTCGTCATGCTCCGCCGCGTCGAGGCGGGTGGTGCGGCAGCCGACCTGCTGCCAGAGGGTTTCCACCCGGCCGCACTCGGCCTCGGTGCTTTCCGTGCCCGGGGTGACCATGCAAATGGCCCCTTGATATAAATCCGCCCGGGCCGCCTCCATGCCGGTCTGTTCGGAGCCAGCCATGGGATGCGAGCCAATGAAGCGACCGCCCAGCACGGGGCTTACCTGCTCCATCACGAGTCCTTTGACGCTGCCGACATCGGTGACCACCGCCCCGGCCTTGAGCGCAGGCTTCATCTCCGCAGCCAGAGCCATCATGGCCCCCACCGGCACGCAGAGCACCACCAGATCGGCCTCCTGCACTGCCACCACGAGGTCGGTCGTGGCGACGTGGGCCAGCTCACGATCACGGATGAGCGCGAGCGATTCCTCCCGCCGGGCCCAGGCGGAAAGCTGCACGCCCGGCTGGCGCTGGCGCAAGGCCAGTAACAGAGAGCCACCCAGCAAGCCCGGACCTACGATGCAGACCGATGGAAATTTCATTTCGTGTGCCGACAAAAACCGCGCCGCTCGAGGGTTCAAGCGGCGCGGCCGTCAAATCAATTCCAGCGAAGAAAACGGCGGTTAAGGAACGAGGAAGATTTTACCCGTATAGGGGTCCTTTACCTCGGTCCCGGGCGGGAAGCCACGGACATCCACATAGCCCGAATACGGAGCATAGGGGCTGGTGACAAACCCCTGCTTGCCGGGGACGGCCACGCCGTAGGGATAATTCTTCGGAGCCGGAGTGCCGGTGGTCGTTGCCGTGCCATCGGAGGGTGGCGGCGGCGGGGTGGCATCGGGCGTGGACTCGGGAGCCGGAGTCGGCGTCGAAGTCGCGGGCGGCGGCGTGGGTTGCGCAGCTGCCTCAGCATCACCCTGGTAGCCGAATTTCGGCTTGGAGGGCTTGCGGGCCGGGGTTTCCTGACAGGCTCCCAGCATCGCAATCGTAAGCGCGGAGACAGTAATAGCAGCAATGCGAGTCATAAATAGGCTCATGGATTGCACTGTAATTATGCCATTCCCCGGGCGATGACAACCGGAAATTCTTCATGGCTTCGGGCGCGCCTGGCCCGGGGCAATTTATGAGGACGGGTTTGAGATAGTCAGGAGGCGGACGACTTCCTCATCCGTCGTTTGGGAAAAATCATCATACCACTGGCCGACACTGCTGAAGGCATCGGGAACGCAGAGGGCGATCACTTCATCCGCGATGCTTTCCAGCTCAGAAAAAGTTGAAGTCGGGATCACCGGGACAGCGATCACGATTTTCCCGGGATGACTCCGTCGCAAAGCTTCCGCCGCCGCCTTGATACTGGCTCCGGTTGCGACTCCGTCATCCACCAGGATCACGACTTTCCCCGTTACCTCCAGGCCCGGGCGTTGGCCTCGATAAATAGCCTCCTGCCGTTCCATTTCCCGGGTTTCCGCCGCAATGACTTCCTCCACCCGGGCTGGAGGAATGCACTGGACGATTGCTGGATTCAAGATCCGAACGTCGTTGCTGGCAATGGCACCAAAGGCCAGCTCGCGGTGGCCCGGAAATCCCAGCTTGCGCACGATCAACACCTCCAGGGGAACCTCGAGTTGTCGTGCGATTTGAAAAGCCACTGGGATGCCCCCGCGAGGCAGGCCGACGACCGTCACCTCTGCTCGCCCGGCGTAAGCCAGCAGCCTGGAGGCCAGCAACTCTCCGGCGTGCATGCGGTCCCGAAATTTTAACGGCGGATACATGATCGCGCTTGAGGTTAAAAGATGACCGCCGTCGGTAGAAGGCTCCGGGTTCAGGACGCGTGAAAGACGCGCAGTTCGTCCTGAAGCTGCTCCCGGAGCACCGAAACGACGGCGGCGGGATTTTCCAGCGGGGCCAGTGCGCCGAGTTCCGGCACGATGGCGAGATTGGAGCACTTCATCAGCCCTTGAAAGCGGTAGGCCCAATCCAGGGGCGGGTAGGCAGTGGAATCCCCCCAAATGAGCGCAACCGGGTGGAGCAGCGAGCGCAGGCGGCTTTCCAGATCGAAACTGAAGCGACCGGCATGAAAGTTCAAAATGCCGTGCTCGGCGCCGTACTGGCGCGCGCAAGTGGTGAAGACGTTGACTACCTCCTCCGTAACCCGCGCGGGATTGATGAACCCATGAGCCGCCAGCATCTGGCGAATGGCCGCCCGGGTGGAACGATAATTGCGATAAAGAAAGCGGTTCAAAATGGGCAGGCGATTGGCCAGCCGGCTGGTGAAAAGCTGCCGCCGATGGCCGATTTCCGCCTGGCCGGTGGGCATGAGCAGGATGAGCCGCGAAACCAGTTCGGGATGCTGGCTCGCCGTCAGCGCACAAAAACCCGCGCCGAGCCCGGAACCAATCAGCACCGGAGCCTTGTCACAGGTGGCGCGAATGAACTCCGCGAGCGTCTTTGCATGATCCCCCGCCCGCATTTTTTCATCCGGGCGGGCGGATTCGCCGAAGCCGACCAGATCCGGCGCCAGTACGCGGTATTGCCCGGCGAATTCGGGATAGACCTTCGACCATTCGTAGGACGAGCCACCGGGCCAGATGCCATGCACGAAGACCAGCGGCTGTCCACTGCCGGATTCGTGGTAAACCATCTGCCCCAGACTCGTATGAAGCACCTTGGTCGCGAAAATGGCCGGGGAAATCGTATCGGGCACCGGGTCCTTGGTCGGCGGGCGCAAGGCATAGCGCAGCGCGAGAAATAACGCACCCAGCAAGCCCGCTCCGAGGCCTACCCCCACCAGTTTTTCACGTTTGGCCATGGCCCAAATGTAGCGAAAGCAGAGCGGCTTGCAACGCCGCAATCCCGGATTGCAAACCGAAAAAACGACCGTCTTCGCTCATCCTTCAAGCTGGCGAAGGCAGGCGCGTAGAACCGCCGTTTGCGTCTTTTGCATCAAGGCCAAGTCCGCAGGTGATTTATCCAGATAGCCGTGCAGATGGAGCAACCCGTGCACGAGATAAAGCGCGATTTCCCCGTCCAACGGACGACGGTAGCGGGCGGCATTGATGGCGGCGGTCTCGGCGCTGATGACGATCTCGCCGTGATGAAAAGTGATGACGTCCGTCGGAGCGGGAATCGCCATGAAGTCGTCGTGGATTTGCGCGATCCGCGCATCGCTCACAATGGTGACTCCGACCTCGGGCAACGCAGCGAGTACTGCACCTTTGCGAGACGGAACGGCCAGCACACGTGGCACGGCGATGGGCGCCAGCTTGCGCAGCCAGGCCATGTCGCAGCGGATTTTTCGCTGACGGTTGGCGAGCGAGATCTTTACCCCAGCCATCGGGATCAGGCCGCGGAGACGGGTGGCTTGGTTTCCTTACCGCGCTCGGGCAGCGGCGTAGGCTGGGCTCCGGCGGGGTTGTAGGCAATGCGGCTGTGCATCATGCTCTGGAGCGTGAAGCGGAAGCTCTCGGCGATCTGCCGGAGCTCGCGCAGGGAGAGCTCGCACTCGTCGAGCTGATGGTCGAGCAACCGCGCCTCAAAGATGTCGCCAATGAGCTGTTCCAGACGTTGCGGGGTGACCTTTTCGAGCGAACGCGAGGCGCTTTCCACCGCATCGGCCAAGCTGATGATGCCGGCTTCCTTTGACTGCGGACGCGGCCCCGGATAACGGAAGCTGTCTTCGCGCACCTCGGGAATATCTTCCTCGCGGATGTTCATGATCTTCCCGCCCTGCCGCGCATCCTCCTGCTGCTGGAGGGCGCGCTTGTAGAAGTAATTCACGATCGAATTGCCGTGGTGCTGCTGGATGACGTCAATGATCTGCTGGTTGAGATTGTACTTAAGCGCGAGGTCCACGCCTTCCTTCACGTGGGCAATAATGATGAGCGCGCTCATGGTCGGCGCGAGATCGTCGTGCGGATTGCGCTCCTGGTTCATGTTCTCAGTGAAGTAGTCGGGCTTCACCAGTTTGCCGATGTCGTGAAAATAGGCTCCAACGCGGCACATGGTGGCATTGGCTCCGATGGCTTCGGCGGCAGCTTCAGCCAGATTCGCCACCACGAGACTGTGATGATAGGTACCGGGCGCTTCGATGGTGAGACGCTTGAGCAGCGGGTGGTTAAGATCCGCCATTTCCAGCCAGGAAATATCGGTCGTGAGACGGAACAGAGATTCCAGCACCGGAAGTGCGCCACCAACGAGCATGGCGGTGAGAATACCAGAACCGATGGCGGCGAAGCTCTGCCAGCCGATGGTCGGCCAGTCCAATGCGGGGAAAAGCTCCCAGGGAATAAGAATCAGTCCAAAGGCAATCGCCAGCGCCCAAGTCGCTACGCCGACGCTAAATCCGGCCCGCATCAAGCGACTGCGCCGACGCACTTCCAAGGTAAGGAAAACCGCGACGAAACCGCTGATAAGACTCATCACCAAAAACACCGCCGCATTGCCGCCCTGGAAAAAGGCGACATTGCTGCCCTGATAAATGATGGAACTCCAAAGGCTGACAAAGACGGCGGCGTAGAGGCCGTGGTTCTTTCCCAGCAAGACCGAGCAAATCAGCGGAGCCAGGGCGTAAGGCACCAGCAGCACGGACATCTGCGGATCGATGGCGCCCCGGATGGCAAAGACAATGAGCGCCTTGGTGATGACCAGTTGACTGAGCATCGAGCCGAACATCAGCGCGATCCGCGAGTTGCTGCGGAAGGAATTAGGGTGATTGATCCACAACTGGGCGAGCGCCACGAAGAAGATGAGCAGCGCGATCAGGAAACGCTCCGCAGCCAGGCGCTCGACGTTGTAATTGATCAACGCCCACAGCCCTACGATGAAGCAGGTGAAGACGAAGATTTTCATCAGCACACCCGTCTCCATCGAGCGCAGCACTTCATTCTGCGGACGGCGACGGCGGGTCTTGGCGGAAGCGAGACCTTTGCGAACCAGGCGATTGCGTTCAAAGAAGCCAAGCATAGGTTTCAGGATTTGGTGTTTTCGGTGCCGCGATAGCGTTTATACGCGCGCACAATGGATTGCACGAGTTCGTGCCGGACGACGTCACGTTCCTCGAAAAAATTGAATGCGATGCCTTTGACATTTTCGAGAGCATTGATGGCCTCGACCAGGCCCGACTTTTTATTGGGCGGCAGGTCGATCTGCGTGCGGTCGCCGGTAATCACACATTTGGAATCCGTCCCCAAGCGGGTGAGGAACATGAACATCTGCTCGGTGGTCGTGTTTTGCGACTCGTCAAGGACGACGAAGGCGTGATTGAGCGTGCGCCCGCGCATGTAGGCCAGCGGCGCGATCTCGATCACGTTGCGTTCGGTGAGCTTTTGGACTTCCTCCGCATCCATCATGTCGTGAAGGGCATCGTAGAGCGGACGCAGATAGGGGAAAATCTTTTCGTTGAGATCGCCCGGCAGGAAGCCCAGCGCCTCGCCCGCCTCCACGGCCGGCCGGGTGAGAATGAGCCGGTTTACATCCCCCCGCTTGAGAGCAGATACGGCCATCGCCATTGCCAGATAGGTCTTGCCGGTGCCGGCGGGGCCGACGCCAAAGACCATGTCGTGCGACTCGATCAACTCGATATATTTCCGCTGCCCGGCGGTCTTGGGCATGATGGGCGCGCGCCGCGGTGAACAGATGATCCGGGTGGAAGTGAGCCCGGAAAGTCCCTGCTCACCAGGATTCTTCACGGAATTGAGCGCGTATGAAAACTCATGCTTTTTGATCTCCAGCCCGCGGCGGCGCGCTTCCGCGAGTTGCTCGAAAACCTGCTTCGCGCGCTCCACCTGCCCGGCGGCGCCTTCCAGCTTCACCCAGCCCTCGCGGGTGGTCACTTTGACGTCGAGTGCCTCCTCCAGGTTCTTCAACAACTTGAAGTCGTTGGCAAAAAGCGCCTGCACCGTCCGGGCATTATCAAACTGGAGTGTCTGACTCTCGGTCATTGGGATTTTAGCGGAAGCCGTAGGCCAGCGCCCAATGGGTGCGCTCCTCGTCCGATTTCTCAATCTCGACGATCAGGTAATAGGAACCGCTGTGCTTGGGCGTGACGCGCGCGGCGGCGAAGTGGGCTTTGTGCCACGACTCCACTTCGGCGAGGTTGCCATCCGAGTCATACACATGCACGGAAACCACGGCATTCGAGACATCGGTTCCCATCCAGAACCAATACTCGTTGCCCTTGAAAAGCTGCTGCATGATCGCCTTCTTTTGCTTCACCCCGAGATCTCCACCCCAGTAGTCCTCGCGGACGGTAAAGCCCTCCTTCACGTAGGGATCGGCAGCCTCCAGGGCAAATGAAAGAGCATCATCCAACGTGGCGCTCGCCCGGTGGACGAAAAGCCCGAAGATCAGAATCGCGGTTAGAATGCGGGAAAAAGTCTTCACAAAAAGCTGGGCTATCGCGTGTTGACCGCATGAACGACATCCGCCGAGATGTCGTGGATTTTTTCGACGTCCTTCGCGGAAACGTCGCCAGTTTCTTCAATGACCGGCTTCATCGCCACGAGGCTTTCGGAGACCTTGGCGACCAGCTGGTTCTTACGCAGGCGGGGCTCCATTTCCTTCAAGCGGCGCTGGAAATATTCCAGCAGCGCCGGCTGGCGGAGCAACTCGGCCCCATCTTTTGAATAACTGCGATTCACCACCGTAGTCAGGGCTTCCGTACCCCGCAGCCAGCCGCCCAGGCTGACCAACTGCGCCAGTTGTTCGTCGTGCAGTTCGATCATGGCGGTCTTGACGTCGGTTAACGCGCCATCCAGTTCCAGGCGCACTCGCTGCCAGTCCTTGCGATCGGCGGCGTCAATGATGGCCTTGCTCCGGGCAGCGACGGATTTTCGCACCCCCACGGCGGAGGCGAGATTCAAAACATTGCGGCCAATCTTTTTGACCTCTTCGCTTTCCTGGGCTTCCACGGCGATGAAGCCCTCGGCGATGACGGTTCCCAGAAGAAGGGCGACCTGCGCGCGTTCACCAATGGCGTTGGATTGTGTTGGCCGAAGCACCTCGTGCCAGTTGGGAGTGCCGAGCTTGTCGAGCACGCCGAAGACTTCGCTGGGCACCGGAACGATCACGTCGTCCACCACAGTGGCCGGCATGGCCCCGAGGTCAATATGCCGGGGTGGATCGGAGGCAATGGCCGAGGTTGCCAGAGAGGAAAGGAGAAGGAGGGCAAAACCGCGCTTTTTCATCGGTCGCAAAAGGAGGTAACGAAAGTGACGACAGACACAGCGTTGCTGGACTTCTTGGCTAGGAGAGCAGTCATCATTCGGTAAGTTACTAAAACTCAACCAAACTCGCCGGTATGCAAGCAAGCAATCTTTTTAACGGTAAAATAGATTGCCGGGGGATTTTATAACCACGGATTTGGCGGACGACTTGGGCGGAGGAGCGTTTTTGTCCGCAAATTCCGCAGATTTACGCAGATTGGAAAAGAGCTTTTCCTTACTCTTGTTCTTGCTCGTGCTCTTGCTTAATTTGGTGAGGTGTAAGGCTCGGTAGAGAGCGTGAGGCTTTTAAGAAATCTGCGTAAATCTGCGAAATCTGCGGACAAACCCCCTCCTCCCCTCCGTGTCTTCTGCGGCTAAAAATCAGATCGCAAAGCGGGTCTGCAAATCTCCCCCACCCTCGACTTCGAGGCCGGGGATGAGCTCGGTCTGGGTGAGTTCCTGCTTTCCAATGACGAGTTCGCCCTGGAAAACGCCTCCTTTTTCGACACTGATCGCCTTGGCATAGACGGTCCCCTCCAAGTGACCGCTCTTGCTGATTTTCACCGCGTCGGCAAAGACCCGGGCGGAAACTTTGCCATGAATCTCCGCCTGATGCGTCTTGAGCGGACGCACGAATTCCACGTCAGACTTTTTCTCGACCACGAGTTTATAAGACTCAATTGCCCCCAAAAGACGGCCCTTGAATTTTACCGTGGCCTCACCGCTGCAAATGAGCGTGCCATGAACCTTCCCCTGAATATGAGCCTCGCCGCAGATGGACTTGGTGCTGGTCAGCTCCCCTTTCGGGGTAATCTGAATGATGCCCTGCATCTGAATATTGCGTCTGAAGATCGTCGCGACCTTGAAGTCTTTGAGATCAATGTACGCGCCGCACTTCTGGCACAGACTGGAACTGGCGGAGGAACTGACCTCCTGCCGCGTCTGGCACGCATTGCAGCATATCTGGCGGACGCGCTGACCACCGACCATGCCCGCCAGCTTTTGCAGGAAGGAAGGCCCCTTTGCCTCGTGCTTGACGGGCTCCGGAGCCTTCTTTTCAATGCTAAAATGCTGGCCGCACTTACGGCACAAGGTAGTCCGGGCAAAAGCCGACTCCATTTGACTGGAGTGGCAGTGCGGACACTCAACGCTGATTTTACCCGCCTGGCCCTTTGGAGGAAGGCTTGGCACGGTGGATTAACGACCGCCTTGGATTGCAGGCTTGGGCGGTTCGTTCTGGCGGACAACCTCGGGTTGCTTCATCGCCACTTTGTTGGGAGTCACTTCGGACTTGCCGACGAAGGTCGCACCTTCCTCGATCATCAAACGGGCGGCCTTGAGGTCGCCGATGAGCTGCGCGCGGGTCTTAAGTTCGCAGCGCTCTTCCACCGTGATGTTGCCATGAACCTTGCCCAGAACGGTGACGGACTTGGTCTTGATCTCACCGCGCACTTCGGCGTTTTCGCCCACGGTCAACACGCCAGGAGAAATGATCTCGCCCTCGAGCTTGCCATCGAACAGCAGCTCATTTTGAAATTTCACCGACCCTTTGATTTCAACGTCCGAGGAAAGGGTGTTTTTGGTAATGCTAGAATCAGCCATAGTATTTTTGGTTTCGAAGTGCCCGGCATTCCCGGGATTCAGGTTCAGTTTTGCCTCAGGGGCCTGGGGCGAATTTCTGTTAAACACGACCCCACTATTTGTCCATGTAATTTCGCTGTCAACGAGTGAAAAGACCTCACAGAGAAAGTTCTTCGGCGGGATAGGTCCAAATCTCACTCAATGTGGGATGATAATGCGGGACGCGCATTAAATCCATCGCGGTCGCGCGGAAATAAAGCGCCACCGAAAGTTCGTGAATGAGATCCGAGGCGCGGGGGCCCACCACGGCAGCACCGAGGAGCTCACGAGTAGCGGAATCGGCAATTAATTTCACGAAACCATCGGTCTCCCCCATCACCAGCGATTTGCCATGGTCGTTGAAGGGATAACTGGCAGTGACGAAACTGCGCCCCTGTTGACGAAGTTCCTCTTCGCTGTAGCCGGACATCGCCACTTCCGGATGGGTAAAGACAATGCTCATCTTGAGCCGGTAATCCATTGTCTCGAACGGCTCGCTGCTGCCTTTGAGCAGGCGTGCGGCGTTGCGGGCGGCGATTTCGCCCTGCTGGATGGCCAGATGAACGATCTCATAAGGCCCACACACGTCCCCTGCGGCAAAAATGTGCGGCACCGAAGTTTGCTGGGTAAGCTGGGCATGGAGGTGGCCCTTTTTGCGTTCAACGCCGATCTTTTCCAGTTGCAGCCCATCGGTGAGCGGCTGCCGCCCCATGGCGTAAACGATCTGCTCCACCTCGACCACTTGCGCCTGCCCCTCGTGCTGAAAATGAATACGCTTGCCGTGGGCGGTGGTTTCGACCTTTTCCAGCCTGGTATCGCAAATGATCTTTGCCCCGTGCTTTTGCAGGGCTTCCGTGACAGCATCGGTGACATCGGGATCAAGTTCCTTCATCACCCGGGCGCTCCGCTGGATGAGCGTGGTTTCCACCCCCAACCCACTATAATAGTGGGCAAATTCCAGCGCGGAGAAGCCGCCTCCAAGAACAGCCACTGATTTGGGGATAACCTCGGATTCCAACACAGCATCGGTGTCCCAATAGCCCGCTTCCTTGAGGCCAGGGATCTCCACCACTTGAATCTTTGAGCCGGTGCAGATGAGGAAGGTTTTCCCGGCAATGGTTTCGGTGCCGCCTTCCAAAAGTTTGACCGAAACGGTGTGTGCGTCCTCAAACGAAGCCCAACCGCGAACGAAGGCGAACTTGCCTGCTTCAAGCTGTTGCCGCCGGTAATCGGCAAACTCCCCGATCAGCTTGCGCTTCCGCGCAATGATCGCCGCGCCATCGTGGGAGATATTTTCCGCATGCAGGCCGAACTCCCCGGCCCGGCGCAAGGTCAGGAAGCGATCGGCGGATTCAATCAACGTCTTGCTGGGCATGCAACCACGCAGGATGCAAAGGCCACCCACGTCCTTTGCGCCCTCGATCACCACAGTTTTGAGCCCCAGCCGGGCGGCCAGCGAGGCGGCATTGTAGCCCGCACTGCCCCCACCAATTACAACGAAATCATATTCAGCACTCATAGTTGAACCTGGAAGACCTTAAACCACTGGTTCTCATACACAAATCGGAGAAACGGCGGAGCGGAATGTGGGGCATTGAAAAGCGTATAGGCCAGGGCCTTCTCGTTCACCGACTGGCCGAGGATGCGGGCGGAATTGGCAACCAAGTTGTCGGGATCATTCACCACGACCAGATGGACTCCGCGGGCTTTCAAGATTTGCAGCGCCTCCACAGGCGATTCTGCAGTGAAGACTTTTGCCGAATCCACAATCCCGCGCAGGCTCTCATGGGAACTGCCGGCCACGGAGGGCTGGTGCGACCAATAGGCCAGGGCCGGAGATTCCCACCATGGTGCCAGCGACGGCGCGTGGACCCCGCTGGCGATTTCCCGCAGGGCCATCATCTCGGAGAGATGCTGGGCATGCTGCTCCTGCCCGCCAAAAAGCCGGACATCCCATTCCGAGGCGACCGGCCACAGACTGACGACACACACCACCCAGGCCAGCCAGCGTCGGCGCAACCAGGCAAAGACCCACGGGGAGATCATCACAAAGATGAGCGCAAAGAAATATCCCCAGCGAATCTGCCAGAGCGTGAGTAAATAAACCGCCATCAATACTACAGAAAGCACCCGCGCCGACCGTTGTAAGAGCAGTGCAAATGGCGCTAGAAGCAACCCCAATCCCACCCAGCGCACCAGCTCTGCGTCCCACGGTTTCATGGATCCGAGCTCACCAATCGTGGCAGACCACCGGGCAAAATCAGGCCCCTCCGGCAGCGGCGCATCGCGAAACTCAACCAACGCTCCAAGTAGAAAAATTCCCAGCGTAATGCCCCAGACCAGTCGTTGATTTTTCCAGGACCACGTCGAACGGCCCGCCACCCCTCGCAAGATTTGCACCAGCACAAAGAGAATAAGCGGTTCATAAAGCGAAACCCAGAGACCAAGCCCCCAACTGATCCCGGCCACCATCGCCCAACCTTTGTTTTCACCGCTCGCCAGCTTCCATTCCGCGCCCAAGGCAATCGCCAGCAGGAGCATTTGCAACGATTGATGGTCCGGACGCCCAAAGATCTGCCCATGCACCAGAATGGGACTGGCAATGAAGAGCACCATCATGATTCCCCGGTGTGGCAAATCGCAGGCACGGGCCCAAATCCAGAGAAACGTCGCCGTAAGCACCGCGAGCAGCGGAGAAATGAGCGCTCCCGCCCAGTCGAGCGGACTGGCAAGAAAAGGCTTCATCCCCCAGGCCACCACCGCGATGCAGTAATCGAAGACGGCACTGGTGTGCGGTGTCACCCCTTGTGGGTAGTTTTCAAAGTCATGGTGCCGGATAATCAGCCCGGGGTGCTCATAGACCATCGCCACCCGGGTCATGCGTGAGTAGCAATCAGCGTCCACAAAATAAAGGTTGTAGTTCTCTGTGGGCTGGCCAAGGTTGCTCCCCTGCTGCACGGCAATTACGTCGCGGTAATTGCTCACTCGCGTGAGCAAGACCAACGGCAGGAACAGGCAGAGCCACCACATTGATTTCACGACGTCAGATTTTCAAAACCCGGCCACTTTTCAACTACATATTGTGGGCAGCACTTTCTTGCTTCCAATATCTTGAACCCTCGCCCATATAAAAGGGTTGTCGAAGCCCGCGCTTCCATTTAGTTTTTTAACGACATTTTTCCATTTCAGCCATGGCGGATAATTCCACGACTCCCAACGATAGTTACGACGCGTCAAAACTCAGCCAGCTCAAAGGCCTCGAAGCGGTCCGCAAAAAGCCGGGTATGTATATTGGCGGCACCGATGAACGAGCGCTGCACCATTGCGTCTCCGAGGTGCTGGACAATTCGGTGGACGAACATCTTGCCGGGCATTGCGACCACATCGAAGTGACCATCCACATGGATGGCTCGATCTCCATCCGCGACAACGGTCGCGGCATTCCCGTGGATATCAACAAGGATTCCGGTCTGCCCGGCGTCGAACTCGTGCTCACCACCCTGCACTCCGGCGGCAAGTATGGCCAGGGCGGCTATAAATTTTCCGGCGGCACCCACGGCGTGGGCGCAAAGTGCGTGAACGCGGTCAGCGAATGGTTTGAGGTGGAAGTCTGCCGCGATGGCAAGGTACACCACATGGAGTTCGAGCGCGGCAAGACGATGAAGAAGCTGGAAGTGATCGGTAAAGCCAAGGGCACCGGCACCTTCATCACCTTCAAGCCCGATGCAGAAATTTTCCAGGAAACCACTGAATTCAAATATGATCGCATCGCCCAACGCCTGCGCGAACTGGCGTTCCTGAACTCGGGATTGAAAATCACGTTCCTCGACGAGCGCGTCGAAGGTTCGCAGCCGGAAGTTTTCTACTACAAGGACGGCATCGAGGAGTTCGTGAAGCAGCTCAACAAGGGTAAATCGGTCATTCATCCGAAAGCCATCGCCTTCCATCGCGAAAACAAGCTGGAGCACGACGCCAAGCAGATCGAAATCCACGCGGATATCGTGCTGCAATACAACGACAGCTACAGCGACCAGGTGCTCACCTACACCAACACGATTCACAATCCTGATGGTGGCACGCACATGAGCGGCTTCCGCAATGCCCTCACCCGCTCGATCAACCAGTATGCGAAGTCGAACAACCTGCTGAAGGACAAGGACCCGCAGATCACTGGCGACGACGTGCGCGAAGGTCTCACCGCGGTGATTTCCATCAAGCACAGCGATCCGAAATTCGAATCGCAGACGAAGGTGAAACTGCTCTCGCCCGAAGTGGAAAGCATGGTGCAAAGCGCCAGCTACGAGGGGCTGATGAATTATTTTGACGACAATCCGGCCGTCGGCAAAAAGATCGTGGACAAGGCGCTCAACGCCGCCCGGGCCCGTGAAGCCGCCCGCAAGGCCCGCGAAGCAGTGCGCAAGACGGCGCTCACCGGCGGCGGCCTGCCCGGCAAGCTGGCTGATTGCTCGGACCGCGACCCGGTCAATACCGAGCTCTACATTGTCGAGGGTGACTCCGCCGGCGGCTCCGCCAAGCAGGGCCGCGACCGCAAGTTCCAGGCGATCCTGCCATTGCGCGGAAAGCTCATCAATGTGGAAAAAGCCCGCCTCGACAAGGTGCTCCAGAATACGGAAATCCGGACCATGATCACCGCAGTCGGCACCGGCATCGGCGATGGCGAGGGCGAAGGTGCGTTCAACCTCGAGCGCCTGCGCTACCACAAGATCATCATCATGACCGACGCCGACGTGGACGGCTCGCACATCCGCACCCTGCTGCTCACCTTCTTCTACCGGCAGATGCCGCAGTTGGTGAAACAAGGTTTTGTCTATATTGCACAGCCGCCGCTCTATTCGATCACCCGCAAGAAGCGCGTGGAATATGTGGACGACGACGCGCAGCTCAACAACATCCTGGTCCAGATCGGCACTGAGGAAGTGCGCTTGAAGAACCTCGCCGACGGCAAGGAATTTTCGCAGAAGCAACTCGTCGAAGTGCTCGAACTGCTGGACTCGCTGGAGAAATATACCAATGCGCTCAAACGCCACGGCGGCGATTTTGCCGAGTATGTCGAGAAGCGGAATGCGGCAGGCGCCCTGCCCAATCACCTCGTCCGCGTGCGTGAAGGCAACAACGAAAGCGTGCTCTATTTCCATGGCGAGCAGGAGTTGCGACAGTTCGCCGAAGCCAATGCCGATCTAAAACTTTTCGACGTGGAAGCGCCCGAGGGCGAAACGCCCGCCGAAAAACCAAAGGCTGGCTCCGTGACCCGCCGTGCGACCCATGTGGAACTGCACGAAAGCAAATCGGTCGTGGATCTGCTCGGCAAGCTGGACCGCAAGGGCCTGAGTGTGGAGCATTACTCGGCACAGGACAAACCCCTCTTCGAACTGATCGAAGGCGAGGGCGACAAGAGCCAGTCACGACCGCTGTTCTCGATCCCGGAGATCCTGGCCGGCGTCAAGGCCGTGGGCAAACGCGGCATTCAGGTCACCCGCTTCAAAGGTCTGGGTGAAATGGACGCCAAGGAGCTGTTTGAAACCACGATGAACCCCGTGAAGCGCAAGCTGCTGCGGATTGACCTCACCGACGCCATCCAGGCCGAAGAGATGTTTACCCGCCTGATGGGTGACGAGGTGGAGCCGCGCCGCCAGTTCATCGAAGACAACGCGCTCAACGTGCGCAACCTCGACATTTAATCCCGTCGCCAACCCTTTCCGCTTTCCTCGCATATGCCGGACGAAAATTCACCGCAGCTTCCTGCCAACAATACCCCGCTCTTCGCGGCCAACGAAAAGATCGCGAAGATCAACGTCGTGGACGAAATCAAAAATTCGTTCCTCGACTACTCGATGTCGGTCATCATCTCGCGTGCGCTGCCCGACGTGCGCGATGGCTTGAAACCCTCGCAGCGCCGCATCCTCTATGCGATGCACGAGCTCTCGCTCTACCCCGGTCGCAAGCCGTACAAGTGCGCGAAGATTTGCGGCGACACCTCGGGCAACTACCACCCGCACGGTGAAGCGGTCATTTACCCCACGCTCGTGCACATGGCGCAGCCGTGGGCGATGCGCGAGCGGCTGGTGGATGGCAAGGGCAACTTCGGCTCGATCGAAAACGACCCGCCGGCTGCCATGCGTTACACCGAGGCGCGCATGACGCATCTCGGCGCGGCCCTGATGCAGGACATGGACAAGGACACGGTGGATTTCGTCCCAAACTACGACGAACGCCTCACCGAGCCCGCCGTCTTCCCCTCAGCCTTCCCGAACCTGCTCGTCAACGGTGGCACCGGCATTGCCGTCGGCATGGCGACCAACATCCCGCCGCACAACCTCGGCGAGGTGATCGACGGCATCTGCCAGCAGATCGACAACCCGCAGATCACCATTGATGAACTCGGGCAGATCATCAAAGGCCCCGATTTTCCAACCCGCGGCTTTATCTGCGGCCTCGCGGGCATCAAGAGCTACTTCAACGAAGGCCGCGGCAGTGTGAAGCTGCGCGGTAAAATCGGGGTTGAACAACTGAAGGGCAATCGCGAACAACTCGTCATCACCGAAATCCCGTTCAACGTGAACCGCGCCGCGCTCGAAGAACGCATCGCGGAACTGGTGAATGAGAAAATCATCACGGACATCTCCGCGATGCGCAACGAGTCCGACGAGCACACCCGCCTGGTACTGGAGCTCAAGCGCGAGGCGATTGCCAAGGTCGTCATCAACAATCTCTACAAGCACACTGCGATGGAGAGCTCGTTCAGCGTGAACATGCTCGCCATTGATCACGGGAAGCCGAAACGCCTCTCGATCAAGGACGCCATTTCCGCCTACATCGAACATCGCCGTGAAGTGGTGCTGCGCCGCACGCGCTACCTGCTGCGGGAAGCCGAGCAGCGCGCCGAAACGCTGGAAGGCTATCTCATCGCGTTAGCGAACATGGATGACTTCATCAAGATCATCCGCGAATCCGCGAATCGTGAAGAAGCGAAAGGCAAGCTGCTGGAATATAAGTTCACCCGCCGCGAAGTGGAGCAGATCGGCATTCTCATTCGCTCCGACGCTCGTCTCATCAATGGCAACTACGAGTTCAGCGAAAAGCAGGCGGATGAAATCCTGAACCTGCGCCTCTACCAACTCACCGGCCTCGAGCGGGAGAAAATCCTCGGCGAATACAACAACCTGGTCGTGACGATCAAGGACCTCCTCGACATCCTCGCGAAAGAATCGCGCGTGATGGCGATCATCAAACAGGAGTTGAACGAGCTGAAGGCGAAATACGCCACCCCTCGCCTCACCCAGATCGTCCCCGACGAAGGCGAAATGGCGATCGAGGACCTGATTGCCAATGAAGGGGTAATTATCACCATCACCCACAACGGCCTGATCAAGCGCACCAACGTCTCCAGCTACCGCGCGCAACGCCGCGGCGGCAAGGGCGTAATCGGCATGCAAATGCGCGAGACGACCGGCGCGGATGAAGACGGCGATTTCATCGAACATTTGTTCACCGCGAGCACGCATGACTACCTGATGTTCTTCACGAACTCGGGTCGCGTGTATGTCGAGCGCGTACACGAGATTCCCGACATGGGCCGTGCCTCGAAGGGCCGCAGTATTGCCAACCTGCTCCAACTCCAGACCAACGAGAAAATCGCGGCGCTCATCCGCGTCGAGGCCAGGTATGATTCCAACAAGGAGGACGTCACCTGGCGTCAACCCAATCAGGTCTTCTTCTCCACGCGCAACGGCACGGTGAAAAAGACGGCGCTGGAGGATTTCTCCAATGTCCGCACTGGCGGCATCATCGCGATCAATATCGAGGAAGGCGATTCGCTCATCGAAGTCCGCCTGACCAGCGGCCACGACGAAGTCGTCCTCATCACCAAGGAAGGCATGAGCATCCGCTTCTCCGAGGAAGACGTGCGCTCCATGGGACGCAATACCACAGGCGTGCGCGGCATTTCCCTCGATAAGAAGGACGCCGTGGTCGCACTCGCGGTCGTAAATCTCGAGGCGCAATTACTCGTCGCCGGGGAGAACGGTCTCGGCAAGCGGACCAGCTTCGACGAATACCGCCTGCAATCCCGCGGGGGCAAAGGCATCATCACCATGAAAACGACGGACAAAACCGGCGGCGTGGTGGGTGCGCTCACCGTGCGCGATACCGACGAACTCATGCTCATCACCACGAAGGGCCAGATGGTGCGCACCCGCATTCGCGAGATTCGCGAGACCGGTCGCAACGCCCAGGGCGTCAAGCTCATGGATCTGCCCGAGAGCGAAAAACTCCAGGCGATCGCACCGGTGGTCAGCGAAGAACAGGAAGACTCCGAAACGGCCGAGCCCACGCCGTAACCGCACGCCATGCAAGCGGCGCTGCCGGGGAAATTGCTCTATTCCACTTCCGCCCGGATTGGCGGAAGTGGGCTGGATGCCGTCGCACTGGAAACCTTGCGCGGTGTCTATCGCGAGGGATTCCTGGGCCGCGCCATTGCCTACGAAAACCGGCAACAGGAAATTCCTGCGCGGTTGATCCGGAGCCTGCGGTTTCATCCGGTGCGAATGCTTTCCTTCCTGGGCAGCCAGCATTACTACGGCGCCAAAAAGCATTATGTGGATTTGATCGCCGCCCAGGAACTGCGCTCGGGCCGCTATGATTTTTTCCATAGCTGGTCGGGAGACTGTGTGCGAAGCCTGCGCGTAGCCAGGGCCTGTGGGATTCCTTCGATGATCGAAATCCCCACCTGGCACCGCAACAAGGGCAAGCTCAAGGCCGCCCTGACCAAGAGCGAACGCGAGGCGCTGAAGCAATCTTGGAGCACCCGTTGGAAACACCATCTGCTGGTGAGCCGGCAGCATGTGATGGAGGAATACGATCTGGCGGATCTGATTCTTGTGCTGTCCGAGAAAGCAAAGGAGACCTTTCTCATTGCTGGGCATCCCGAGTCCAGGCTCTTCCTGCTCCCCCGCGGCACCGATACCGAAC
>Ga0157374_10000274_pt1 | contig 47967 bp, 58 predicted proteins | sample M25metaG_FD_115308 | JGI IMG/M metagenome (GOLD analysis project Ga0157374, IMG submission 115308) | Miscanthus rhizosphere microbial communities from Kellogg Biological Station, Michigan, USA - M2-5 metaG | ecosystem: Host-associated > Plants > Roots > Rhizosphere > Soil | place: USA: Michigan...
GTGTCGCCGGGCGCCAAGCGTTGCAGCAAGCCGGCTAAGTCGCGTTGCCGCCATGACAGCTTGCCGCTCTTGGTATCGGTGACGACTTCGCCGAGCGCCAATTTTTTAGCCGTGCAATATTCGCCGACCGCGAAGCGTTGGTTTTCGAGGTCTTGGCGATCGGTGGAAACCCGTAAATAAGCGGAAATTGGCATTGTGCCCACAAATAAATAAATAAGGTTTTATTGTCGATGATTACTCGACATTTTGTAAATGCTTTACTTATCGAGCAATACGCGCAAAAAAACGGTGGTTTATTTGTCGAGAAATGCCGTTATTTGTTGTATGTTGTAATAAAATATGTTGTATGTTGTATATAATGTAGTATACAATTACAACATACAACAAATAGGCGGAGATTGTGATGGCAATTACCAAGGAGCAGATTTTCGCTGCGGCGGATCAACTGGACAGCATTGGTCAAAACCCGACGCTCAACAATATTCGGAAGGCATTGGGCGGCGGTAGTTTTACGACCATCTCCGATGCAATGAGCGAATGGAAAGGACGTAAGCAGGCAAAGGAATCTCCCTTGCGGGAGCCGGCGCCGCAAGCGCTGGCTGAACGCATTACGGAACTTGGTATGGACATTTGGGCAGTCGCGTTGGATTTGGCGAATGGACGGCTCGCCGCTGAGCGCGAGGCGCTTGAGGTGGTGCGCGGTCAATTGGAGACGGAGAAACAGGAAGCGGCTGAACTCGCTGATCAAGTGACCGCCGAATTGGAAGCCTTGCAGGGGAGGGTGTCGGCGCTGGAAGCTGCCGAGCTTGCGGCCCATAACGATGCTGATGCATTACGAACGCAATGTAATCAGATGAGTGAGCGTGCGGCCACCGCAGAGGCGAGGGCAATTGAGATCGAGAAGCGGGCCGATAACCTGAACGCTGAATTGGCCCGCGTAAATCAGCAAAACGCCGATCTACTAAAAACACTGGCGAACGCCGTTAAGCCGAGCGCGAACGATTCGAGGGATGGAAAGCGGAAGGCTTGATGAAATACGTATGAATGTATGACAGCACCGACGAAAAACCGGCACTGCTTTAAGTGCAACAAACACCGACCAGAAGCCGGCGGCGCAATGATCGCCGATGCTAAGGGAATTCGCCGTTGGGTGTGCCAGGCTTGTTATGAGGGTAGGAAATCGCGTGGTATCCGAATGGATAAATAAAGACGCTGTTGCAAAAAGCAAACGGGATGCGCAATAAATTTAGGAGGCTGAATGATTTCGCTTGATTGGATTGGTTGTGTGTTGGCGCTTGTGGGTTCTTTGTTGCTAGCGATGAATACCCGTATATCCGGCTGGGGATTCGTGGCCTATTTTTTCTCGAATTGCGCCTGGATTGCGTTCGCTGTTTCGAAGGGTATTGATAGTCTATTGTTGATGCAGATAGGATTTACGCTCACCAGCATGTTGGGTATTTATCGTTGGTGGCGGCCATTGAAGGGGCTGCCGGACGCGCATGCATAATTCATCATCGCGAGAATCCCGAAAAAGCACAGACCATGACAAAATCCGAACTCATCGAGATCCTCGCTGCTCGACATATGCCACTAACACCGAAGGATGCGGGATTAGCAGTTAAAACCCTGCTCGATGCGATAACGATGGCCCTTGTCCGTGGCGATCGAATTGAAATCCGGGATTTTGGCAGTTTTAAACTGAACTACCGTCCACCGCGAATAGCACGCAATCCAAAAAGCGGCAAGCAAGTGCAGGTATCCGCGAAATATGTACCCCACTTCAAGCCAGGGAAGGCAATGCGGAAGCGTGTTGATGACGCGGAGCGGTAAGCGCCTGCTGAGTATCCAATGGGAACGTGCTTACCACGGGCACGCCTGTTGGCTCGGCAAGGAGAAATTGGGCGTCGTGCGCCGGGTCCAGCAACCAGGGGCGCCGCTCTGCTACGCATGGCAGGCGGGACAGTGTGCCGGAAAAACAGACACCCTCAAGGAAGCAAAAACATTGGTAGAGCAAACGGTAGTGTTGGATCAACGGCAATTTGCATTGTTTTGAAGCATGCCTATGGCATGCCAGGTGTTATTGGGGTTCGGGGAGCAACGGAACAGTAAACCGACTTAAGGACGGCAGTACCGTTACAAGTACGCTTCTCAAAACTCATGATTCTTTATAAAGAATCCGAAACCATTTCGAGAATGTGTTTTGAGAACTAATGACACCTTGCATAGTTAGCGTAGCCAGAGACAATGAGAATCTCACAAACGTTGGTTTCCGAGAAGCTTTAACAAGCTTAACCGAATCTCTGAAAGTAATCGGAATCCAGATCGCTTTTATACGGTGTTGTGTTTTTTCATTATTTGGTTACCATCAAGGCTCATTCTAAAAACGAAAAAAAGGTCACACGATGCAAACAAATTCAAATTTTGTAAGTGCAATCGAACTCGATCAATGTCGGCAATTACTTGCAGAGCTAGGGTATAAAATTGAAGATTTCGACTTCAATCCAATACCATTCTTAACGCCCCAGGCAATCGTCACCCTTGCCGGACATTTGCGTATAAAGCGAATAAGTAGTGGGAAAGAGGTTAATTATTTGATTGGAAGCGATTTGGACTCATTGCCGAGTCGATTTCACAACCACCTTCAAAATGGCGTTTTCGGCGTTCCGTAAAACGGACGCTAGCAATTTCGGCATAACGGCAATGGCAAGTTGATAGCATTGCCGCCGTTTATATGCATTGTTTTGCTTAAGTCGGTTTACTGCTCCCCGAACCCCTTATTGATCGCTTGCATTTATCGATGTTTCTCTCTGCGAAAAAAATCGCCTAACCCGCATTATCCACCGGCCCGACGTTGCACGTCGCTTGTGGATAACCCGCCTCTCGCAATCCATAGGGTTGCGGTCGGGTTACCCACAAGTACGGCCCGTGGATAATGCTAGTCGGTAGTGACATATTAACGATTTCATAACCCCAAAACCGTGGGCGCTGCCCACACCCGCGTTCGCCACGTGGCATGGGGGCAGGGAAAAAAACCTTCCCTGCCCCCATACCGAGAGCGTGGGTCGTTCCAGTCCCATCAAGGGTCCGCTTCGCCAGGTGCTCACCCGTTCGGTGCTCAACAGACGATAAGGCCGTCTGTCTGCGCTCCGCATGCGGCTTCCGCGCCTGCCCTTGACGGGCCTTCCACTTGAAAACCATTCACGAATCAGCGCAAGGATTTATGTAATCAGGGTCTTATCAATGAATAACTTGGTTTACATCCCGGCAAGCTTGGCGCCGATAACCCCCCCGATAGTGCCGGCAATGAGCGCGAAGCCACCCAAACCCGCGATCAATCGCCAAGCGTGACGCGCCAGCGTTTCATTCGCCGCAACGAGTACCGCTATCCGCGTATTCATGTCGTTCCCGATTTGCGCCGCCGCATACCGGCCAGCATCAATCAATTTGCGCTCGTTATTCTTTATCATCGACTCGAAATTTAGGCGCGCCGATAAGAACGCTTTGCCGGCGGCATCTGCCGTGGCTTGCTCAATGTTGTCCGCTAATGCCTTATCGATTTTTTCCAGTCGTGTAATGAGTTTGTCTGTGTTTTCCACTAAATCGAACAGCGCCACATCTTTGGCGGTATGCGCACCGGAAGCCATTTCTACCTCACTTAAAAATAACGTTGAACACGTTATCCATATTGCTATTGGCAGTCATGGCGAGCTGTTTGGCAATGTGCATGCTGCGGCAGTGGTCTTTTTCATCCGGCGATGCGGCCGTCCGTGCCTTGGCCCGGTAATCCGTGTCGTCGGCTAGCAGTTTCGGCAAGGTTGTATCCGGCAAGCCGGACAATACCTTGAAGACCTCATTCGACTCGACAACCGCGCCCGTTTTCAGGACGAATTTCTTTTCCTGCATGTGAAATCCGAATATTTCAGGAAACAGAATTTCCAGGTCTGGCGCGAGGCCATCGTGATCGACCTCTACGCGATTAAAGATGAGGCGGATTTTTTTGGCCGGCACCCCCAATGCGGCCAAGGCGTTGATCGTGGTGATAGTGTCGTTCTTCTGCTTTTCGTCCGGTACGACGGGAATGATGAAATAGTCGAACTCGCCATGGGAGCCTTGATACTGGCGCATGCCGTTGATGAACTCGCCAACATTGGATGCACCGATGTCTACGATCGCATTGTCGGTATCGAACAGAATTTCTTGCAGGCTGCCATAGTGCTTACCATTCATGCGGGTGACGTGTTCTCCCTTGCCGCCGCCCGTGTTGATCGTTTCCAATTCGATCACGGCGGCATCTGCCATGCGCGGTTCCAGCAAATGCTTGCGTAATGTCGTTTTGCCCACATTGCCGGAGAAATTAATCAGTGCGACTTTCATGTTTTTTTGCTCCTGTTTGCCTTGAAATGGGCGGCATACTTGGCCGCTTGAAGTTGTGGATTCTCTGGATACATCACGCGGTTTAGCTCTTCGGCTGAAATCGGCTCACTCGGCGTTGTGTTGTCGTCTTGCATTGGAATATCCGGTTCGATCGATGCGGTATTGTCAGCGATGGCCGGTTTTGGGTGTTCACCCATGTTGCCCCGTTGCTTCTTGCGGTATTGGTGCAGGTAGTGGCGAAAAGTGCCCTCCGTAAGCTCCAGGCCATGCGCGTTAAGAACGGTCAGCACATCGCGCACGCTGGCCCCTTCAGCCAGCTTTTGTTCGATTTCCGGCATGTATTTCCGCACCTTTGCGGCTTTGGTCCGTGGCTCTAGTGCCATCAACGCCTGCTTTAGGTCTTTTGTCACTATTTCACTATCATTCGACTATTTAATCAGTATAGACATACTACCATATCGATACCACATAACTTATGTATTATGACAATATAGCTATTAATTCGTTACCAAAACCCTACGGGCTTCGCCCTTGATCGCTTTCACGCCCTTAACCCCTTGGGGTTCTTAGTCCTTAACCGGTCTAAGAACCCCATATACATTACGCACCCCATTTCGGGGTGCTATTCTTCGATAAAACAATAGCTTGTGATTATTGTTAAATGAGTAACTGATATACTAACGATATACAATAGTGCATCTAAGCTTTTGTTATATATAATGGTAAGTGTGATACAAAACGATATACTAAAAAGGTACTTCATGAGCGAGTCAAAACCGATCCCCATCCGCTTCTCGAAGGACGAACGCCTGCGGCTTCAGCAAGCTGCCGCCATCGCCGGCTACAAGTATCTTTCCACTTACATTCATGACAAGGCGCTTGGTCTAGACCAGACCCACGGCGACCCAGAAGCCTGGGCCGCCCGACAAGAAATCAATGGGCGCTTGGCGGAACTCGGGCGCGGTCAGCAATCCTTGCAAGCGACATTGGCGCTATTGATCTATCTCGTCAAACAGAAGGCCACGACCGGTGACGTATCGGACTTGATTGCGGCGCTGGAGCATGCCGTGCAACGCCGCATTTTGCCCTCGAACCTATTGGCCGAGATCGAGCCGGCGCTCGCGGAGCCGCTTCAACGGATGACGAATGGCTGATCGGCGAAAAATAGAGGGGCATTCTATTTGCTGTCCGCCATCGGCATGTTACGATTGCTACATTTGTAGCAATGGGGGTTCTATGAGCATGCCGGTCCGTATTGATGAGGAACTGTATGAGCAAGCGAAGGTGGAGGCGAAAGCCGAACATCGTAGCATCGCGGGGCAAATTGAGTTTTGGGCGAAGGTCGGTCGGGCCGCCCTAGACAATCCGGATTTGCCCGTTAGTTTCATCGCGGAGTCGCTTATCTCCATGGCCGAGCCGCGTGAGCAAGCGACGCCGTTTGTGCCTAGAAGCCGCGCGGCGTGACGTATGCGGTCGTGCAGACCCGCCGTTTTGGGCGCCAGTACAAAAAGCTACACGACAACGTAGCCGTTCATGTAGATGAAGCTATCGCCCGTGTTGCGGAGAATCCCGACATCGGCGAGCGCAAGAAAGGCGATCTCGCCGCGTTGCACGTCTACAAATTTCACAGCCAGAACCAGCTCTATCTGTTGGGCTACTCCGTCGATGAGGCGGTCCAACTGATTTATCTAGAGGCCGTTGGCGCTCATGAGAATTTCTACCGGGACGTAAAGCGATAATCGTGGCTCGCCCCACTGCGACGTGAATGGAAAATCCCCATGCAAAAACACGAAGTCGAAAATGCGACGCTTTTTTTCGGGATTACCCTGCCGATCGGCGGATGGATTGCCGGCAGTTATGTAGGCCGGGTGCGGCTAACGCCTTTCCCCGAAGCGCTCACCGCGGCATTGCATCAGACGACGCATAATCCTTACTTATTCGGCGGTCTCCTCATTGGCGGTGCGCTGGCGATGGGCGTGGCCTATCTCTGCTATCGCTACGGCGATGACGGTTTCCGTGGCGCGTCGTATCAACGATTCTTGCGGGGTACGCGGATGGCGAACTGGCGCACCGTCAAACGCCAAGTGGAAACCGCCAATCGGCGCGAAAACAGGATACAAAAAACGGTCCTGCCTGCCATCAACATCGGCCCTATGCCGATGCCTCTCCATCTTGAAAACCGGCACTTGCTGATTTGCGCGGCGCCAGGCGCAGGTAAAACCGTTGCCATGGAAGGCATGATCGGCGCGGCCATCAAACGCCGGGATAAGCTCGCGATTGTCGATCCCAATGGGACGTTCTATTCGAAATTCAGTTTTCCCGGCGATACGATTCTCAATCCGTTCGATAGTCGATCATCTGGCTGGACGATCTTCAACGAGGTGCAATCGGTCCACGATTTCGACCGGATGGCGAAAAGCGTCATTCCGCCGCAGGTCTCGGCGGATGATGAACAGTGGTGCGGCTATGCCCGCGACATCTTGGCCGATACGATGCGCAAGCTCGTCGAAAGCAACAATCCGGATATGGAAGCGCTCGTCAATTTATTGTTGCGCGAAGATGGCAAGGTGATTCGCAAATTTTTAGCCAACACCGATTCGCAAGGCTATTTCCGCGACAACGCGGAGCGGGCGACCGCCAGCGTGCAATTCTTGATGAACAAATATGTGCGCCCGTTGCGCTTCATGAATGAAGGTACGTTTTCCATTTACGAGTGGATTCATAATCCGGACGCCGGCAATCTCTTCATCACCTGGCGCGAAGACATGCGCCCGGCCATGCGGCCGTTGGTTGCTACTTGGATCGACACGATTTGTGCCACGGTCTTAAGCTTCGAGCCGATGAGCGGTAAACGCTTGTGGCTGATGCTGGACGAATTGGACTCGCTGGGGAAATTGGAAAGCTTTGTGCCTGCCGCCACGAAGGGCCGCAAGCATGGGCTGCGGATGGTGGGCAGTATTCAGGATTGGGCGCAATTGGACGAGACGTATGGCCGTGATGCGGCCAAGGTGATTCTGGCGTGCTTTCGAAATTATCTGATCCTGGGCGCATCGAATGCGTTCAACGCGGATAAGGCGAGCGAGATCATTGGCGATCATGAAGTGGAGCGAGTGCGCCGGACCTTCAGCGCAAACGCGCGCGGCGGCGGTCAAAGCCGCAACATTTCGCATGAGAAGGAACGTGTGATATTGGACTCGGAGATTTCCAATCTGATGGACTTGTCGGCCTACGTGAAATTCGCTGAAGAATTCCCGCTCGCGAAAATCAAACTGCCGCTTAATAATTATCCGGTACGCGCCACGGCCGTGGAGATTCGCTAATCCATGCTCAACGTGACTCCGCTACGTGGCGATCATCAGGACGCCGACAAGCTCGAACATTACATGTTGGATGAGGACGATTATTACACCAAGGAAGAAATTGGCGAGTGGCAGGGAAAAGGCGCTGGGGTGCTGGGTCTTGCCGGCGCCATCGAGAAAGAACAATTCGCGAGTCTGCTGAAGGGACAACTGCCGAACGGCGAGCGCATTCAAGCGACGTTCGATCCGACCGACCATAAAAAGCGCATGGGCTTGGATCTCACGTTCTCGGCACCGAAATCCGTATCGATGCAAGCATTGGCCGCCGGCGATTCGTCGGTGACGATCGCGCATGATAAAGCGGTGGCTCGTGCACTCGACCAAGTAGAGCGGTTGGCAGAAGCGCGAAAGAAGATCAAGGGCAAGAGCTATCGCGAACGGACCGGTAACCTCGTCATTGCCAAGTTCCGTCATGAGATGAGCCGGGCCAAAGATCCGCAATTGCATACCCATGCGGTCGTGCTGAATATGACGCAGCGGGCCGATGGGCAATGGCGAGCGCTGTCCAACGAGGATATTTTTCGGGTGCAGCATGAGATCGATGCGATCTACAAGGCGGAACTCGCCAAGGAATTACAGGCGCTGGGTTATGAGATCCGGCTGACCAACGATGCCGGCGCATTCGAGCTGGCCCATATTACACGCGAGCAAATAGAAGCCTTCTCCGCGCGAAGCCAAGTGATCGAGGAAGCCCTTGCTAATCAGGGTAAGACGCGAGCCACTGCCTCGACACTCGAAAAGCAAATCATTGCGCTGGCAACCAGGCCCCGCAAGGATGAAGCTGATCGCGAACTCATCAAACAATATTGGGTGGAGAAAAGTCGCAGCCTGGGAATCGATTACGGTGCGCGGTCCCGGTTGGATGGCCGGCTGTATCAACCGGGTGATGGCCGCTCCGCGTCAACGTCCAAGCAGGCGATCGCGCAACGACTGCCAAATCAATTAACGCCGGCGCAGGTCGTTGTGCAGTATGCGATCAATCACTTGACCGAGCGTGAGGCCGTGGTCAAGGAAAGCAAGCTCATGGCGACCGCTTTGCAACGCGCGGTGGGGCTTGCCGACACCGACGCCGTGCGCAGGGAGATTCAGCGGCTGGTCAAGCAGGGAACTTTGATCGAGGCTGCACCCGCGTATCGGTTGGCCGAGAAAAAAAGCGGCAAGGCCCTGTCGGTGAGCGAGTGGAAAACGTATTTACAGACGTTGAAAGGCTGGACCGATCGCGAAGCGAACCAGTACATCAAACATGCGATTGCGCAAGGTTCTCTCGTCGAGACAGAAAAGCGGTACACGACGCAAAAAGCGTTGCAACGCGAAAAAGCGATTCTCGCGATCGAGCGGACCGGTCGTGGCGCGGTGATGCCGATTGTGGCCGCTGCATTGGTCAAAGAGGCGCTGGCGAGAACAACGCTCAATGAGGGGCAGCGGTTGGCGGTGGAGGCGATTGTGAGTTCGCCCAATCGCTTTGTCGGCATTCAGGGCGACGCCGGTACCGGCAAGACCTATAGCATTGAAACCGCCATCGATTTGATTCGCCAGTCCCGACACATGGCCGATGGCGCCGGCTGGCGAACGGTAGCGCTCGCGCCTTATGGCAATCAAGTGAAGGCCCTGAAAAACCAAGGTTTGGAAGCGCATACGCTGGCTGGTTTTTTGCGGACCAAAGACAAGCCCATTGATGGCAAGACGATCATTGTGTTGGACGAGGCTGGCGTGGTCGGTGCACGACAGATGGAGCAAGTCATGCGCATCGTCGAGAAACACGGCGCTCGCATGGTGCTGGTCGGCGACACCAAACAAACTCAAGCGATCGAGGCCGGCAAGCCGTTTGCGCAACTACAGCAAGAAGGCATGCAAGTGGCGCGAATCCATGAAATTCAACGGCAGAAAGACCCGATGTTAAAGCGGGCCGTCGAGTATGCCGCTAACAGTAAAGTTGACGAGTCGCTAGCGCATATCAAGCATATCGAGGAAATAAAAGAGCCGAATGCGCGACATCGGGCGATGGTTGCTGATTACATGACGATCGCGGAAGCCGAACGGCGGGATACGTTGATTGTCGCCGGCACCAACGAGGCGAGGCGGGAGATCAACGGCATGGTGCGCGACGCGCTCGATTTGATTGGCAAGGGAAAACAATTCGATACGCTAACGCGGGTGGATATGACGGAGGCGCAGCGTCGATATGCGCCGAGCTTTCAACCGGGCATGGTGATTCAACCCGAAAAGGATTATGCGAAAGCCGGCTTGGTGCGCGGCGAAACCTATGTGATCAAAGAAGCCTTGCCCGGTAACGTGCTGACGCTAGAGCGGCCCGATAAGACGACGACCGAGATCAATCCGCGTAATGCCACCAAACTCAGCGTCTACAAATTAGAGCGCAATGAATTATCTGTAGGCGATACGATCCGTATCAACCGGAACGACACTCGTCTGGATTTGACCAATGGAGACCGCATGCAGGTCGTCGGCATCCACGGCCATGTGGTCCAACTGGAATCGTTGGAAACGAAAGCCGGCAAGCCGGCGAGGGCGGTAGGCTTGTTGGGTGATAAGCCGCTGCATTTGGAGCACGCCTATGCGTCTACGGTCCATAGTGCTCAAGGGTTGACCAGTCATCGGGTGTTAATCGATCTCGATACCCAAAGCCGCACGACCTCCATGAATCTGTATTACGTCGCCGTTAGTCGGCCTCGCGCGGAGGCGCGTATTTACACCAACTCGGCTGAAGAATTGCCGGCGGCGATTGCCAGACGATTCGACAAGACGACGGCACTGGCGGTACAGCGCGAGCGAGAAATGCAGCGCCTTACGCGCACGATGCAACGCCAAGGCGTTGCGGGCGGGAAGGCAATAGAGCGCCAGCAACCAGAGTATCAACAAGAACGGGGCACTTCTCTTTAAGCAAGGCCGAACAGACCCCTAAAATAAAGCCCGTGTACGGTTAGGCACACGGGCTATAGGTGGAGGAGATTTGCATTACGCAATCTCAAACTACATAGGGAACGTGTATTTCATCACATATCATAATTGACGGCAAGGATACGGAATGATGGATATAAAATCTGCAACGCGATTAAGCAATTCAATTGCATCTGGTGCTGAAGTGTTGTTTATTGGATTGTTGGTTGTAGCATTCGCTCTTGCGAGTGGATTCGGGCAGATCCTTATTGGTATTTTCGTAGCCATGGCACTGGTTCGATATTACTTGTCTCAAGTCGTCCGCGCATTCGGATTACGCCGCATTCGTTATTGGGGATTGGCGAAGACACGCTTGCAGCATATAGCGACATCGGCTGCTATGAATATCGAGTGATTTGCCGCATGGTGGATGGGACAGTCTCAGGCGGTGACACGAACTTCACGCTTTGCTAAGCGCGCCGCTTGAATCGGGAATTTGCCAACAATATCCCCCTATATTTTGGAAAAAGAAAAGAGTTCATTATGAAGCAAGAAGAAAGTATGGTCGCGGCTATGGCAACATTGTCCAATGTGCTTGAGTCCGTGCAAAAACCGCTAAAAATAATTTCTGTAATCCAGCGTGCCAAAGAACTTTATCAGGATGATGCGCATCGACTGAGCTTGGTTAACGAGTACCGTCGCTTGTGCGCTGTGCATCAGGAAGCTATAGAGAGTTACCCGAATCTCAATGATATTGAGAAGGAGCAACATGGAAAGCATTTTGAGAGCGTGGTAAGTCCAGCATTCCATGCGATGAGAGATTTTTCAATCAAGTATCCATTGATTGCTCAGCTTTCCGATTGCCTACACGTAGAGACACATTAGAACTGGTGAATGCAGGCGGGGGGCGTTAATGACTATGCCATACCGGTTAGGCGCGATTGAACGATGCAGAATTTACTGCCAAGAAAATTGCAGTGACGATTTTGCGATTCATCATTTCTCAAGGTAAGGAATGAACGATAGCCAAGTAACCCACAAAAGCTGTGGATAAGTATGTTAAGAACGCGTATTGACATTTATGAAGGACCGCTCCGCGCTTGGCGGGGAGCCGTATGCGCCTATTTTATTAGCACGTATCTAGTTAAGTCGATTTTTTGGGACGTGTAGTGCAGGGTTAAAAGTCTTGCCTATTACCGGCCCCTTCAACATACCCAGGAACGCCAATGAACCAGATCAAATTTGAGCGAAACATCAATAATGTATTTGTACAGACAGACGCAGTGGGCATATGGATTCACTGCGGATGGTCTCTGCCCATTCCATGGGACAAGGCAGTCGAGTACGTTAAGAAATATGATACCGATCCCAACGCAGGTTTTTTTGAGCACGAAGGGAAAGTTATCCTGAGCCACAATGGTGGAAAGATTACCTTCTCTCAGCAAGAAAGCAACGCCGTCATTGAACTTATTAAGACAGTTTGTCCTGAGCTATAGCACACTCATGATTCTCAAGGCTATGTTACTAATTGACGATGCTGAAGTGCCAACCTCACAGAGACCCAACGAAAGATGATGACCAAATTTCAAGTAGAACTCGCAAAGATATTGTGGGAGCAAAGCAGACAGGCCGCACTTTATGCGGACGAATCATGGCGTATCCTGATGCAATCTCAAATGAATATCCTCGATAGCTTTCGGAACGCAGGTTTTCCGTTTGCGGCGGCGACGACACAATTCGATCAATTTATTGAAGATCATTCGCGGCGATACAAGGCCGCACTAGAGCAGATGGACAAGATGGCGAATGATTACTTTGAGGCGATCCAAAAGAACGCATGAACCTGCATTTTGAAATATCGGTGTAACTGGAGAAAGAGCAATGGCGCTATTGAAAGACCGCTTGGCTGTGACGGACCAACGGCTCAAGGCTCTGAAAGAAGAGCGCAAGGCGTCGGTTAAAGCGCGCCGCCAGCAATATAAGCAGGGTAAGGCTGATCGCAGTCGCAAGGTGATGCTAATTGGCGAAGCGCTGCTGAGTCGCGTGGAGCGCGGCGAATGGGATGAGACTGACTTTCGGAAAATGATGGATGAGGCCTTGTCTCGCCCGGCTGATCGGTTATTGTTCGACTTGGACTGAATGGGGCATAGGTGAGGTAACACCGTATTCGGATACTGTCTCAATGGCGGTAGCTTGTTTGGGTAGACTGATACGGTAACATGGTTAAATTTTACCAGAGTAAAAAATGAGTATGGAAAACTTCCGCAGAATGGCGGCGAATATAGAACAACACATGCAGCAACTGGCAGTGCTTGGTGTCGAGGATGCACCGGAGATTTTTAATCGCATGATGGGCTACATGCCGGATATGCAATCGATTTATGATGCGGCATCGGATAAGCAGTTGATGGCGCTTTCCAGTGAATTTCCTGAGTTTTATCGGTACGCCAGGATTGTCGAGGATGCGTTTGAGGCTGAACGAAAAAAGGCTTCACGACCCTATGATGATTTTGGGCCCCTTAGTGAGGACTTGATACGCTCAGGTGAGGCGTTGATGACAATGGCGGCAACGCTGGAGCGCGGCTATCAGTCATTTCTTGCCAACGATCAATTGCAGGAACCTCGCGTGCTGCAAGAACTGGATAAGTGGCAGCAGCAGTGGCTGGATGGGTTGGAGCGTTATAAACAGGCGCTGCGTGCCGAAGGAGTGGAGACGCGAGCGCTGGCAACGATGGAAGAGGTTTATGGGCGTTTTACTCAGCGTATTGCGGCACTGGCACATCAGGCATCAGTGGTCAAAAAATGAAACTCCGGTAGCTTTGATGAAATTTCATTTGCAGTTAACCTGAGCACGGTGACATTTTCATTTTCAATTAATTTGAGCCGAAAAACGCGTCAAATGCGAGCACAACCTGTTTAAAACGCGAGCCGTTACACTTTAGCAGTAGCGTTTAGTCTGATTCACGAAAGTGCCGTTAACGACGCCTCCCCATTGTTGATGGTTCAAGATGCCGATCCGCATGGCGAAGCATGGATGGCCGCGTCTGGCAAGTCGTAAATTTGATTAGTTGGGGCCACAATATTTCCTATCCTTCAATAGGAGAAGGGACGCAGCAGAATCGGGATTATTTCAAATATCCCGGATTCTTCCCGGCGTTGCTTGCCCTTCCGAAATTGATACCCCTCACGATGACATACGCCATGTTTCCGGCCATCTTGCTCGTAGAGGCCCATGTGACCGGACAGCCATGCTCTATGCAAGTTTGTTCCAGCAAGGACTCTGCGAAGCTGGCGGGAAATGCAGCGCCCTGAATAGCCAAGCAGATAAAAACGGAATTCCACTGATCCCGCTTTGAACACATCACAAACGAAAGTCAGCATTCCGTTGTTTTCCTTTAGCGTCAACAATCACTACTCCCAATTCGGCGGACTTGTGTTTGTTGCATTTAAAACAGTGCTTCGTATTTGTGGACATCATCGTTAGCGCTTATAAAACCCGCTCGTATGCCGGCTTTCGGTGAATGCGGGTCTTATGAATTTGTTCAATCAAGTTCCGGCCATCCGCTTCGCTGTTCACCATATCGGTTTTTTGCCCGTGGCGACGAGAGCCTTTACCGCCCCATACGCGAAGCACAATCCAATCGCCTAATAAGTCTTGGGTCAAGATTGCTTCATACCATCGTTCCCCGGTCTCCCATCGAGCGCGAAATGAGTTATCACTCATTGGTTACTATTTTTCCTTTGGCTGATGAGAGACCCCTGGTTAAATCTACCGATTAGTTGGCAGTTTGCTCTTTCGATACATCGAAATCGAAACCATGACCAAACGGGTCGTTTGTCCGCAAACGCATGTGGTCATTGTTGAAGCTGACGATATCGTATTGTTGCGTCGTTCCCGGTGGAATCATGCTTTCAATGCGTGGCAATTTTAGGCCGGATACTTGTTCGAGATTTTGCAAATCAACGCGCTCGCCATTACTCTTCGTCATCGTTAAGGGATGCGATTGAAGATCCAGAATTTTTGCAGTCAACGTTGTGCCTGTCACCTTCCATTCTCCCATCCCATCGACATTGAACAAGATATCAACCGGGTTTCCAGTGCTTTCTAGGCTCACAGTCATTTGTCCTAAGAAATAATACCGCCCGTTTGGCATGTATTGCGTTTTCCCTTTGACGCTTACCGTGCCGCCGGTGGCGTTATATCTATAGGAGCTATTCCAGATTCCAGGAAGCGCCGCACTGATGTTTTCCTGCGCATCGAAGGCCATTGGAGGGGGCGTGTATCCGGTTTCTGCCACGACTTGCGAAGGACCAATCAGCACTAGAATCGCTGAACAGCCAATAATACTCATTGCTAAATTCATTTTTACTTTTTGCAGCATGCTTATTTCCTCTCTGTTTTGATGCATGACCGAATCAACTGAATTGTTGCTATTGCTGGGGGGTAATCTCGAACCCTCTGAATTTTTCTAAACCATCAATTCCCCATGTCCGGAAAGATGCATTAAGAAAGTGGGGAAATCTCTACGCGACTAAGCGATGGAAAGAAAAATAAATATGGCACCGGGATAAGTGAAAAATATCTTACGAATATTCTAAGGTGTTTCGTCTTTCGCGATGGCATTAGCAGCATTGCTAGCCTGACGAAATCCATAAAACATGACGGCAAGACTTAAGGTTGTTACTAGCGCCAGTGATGATGAATCCCAGAATCCAATTCGATAGATACAAAGCGACAACACCAAGAAGCCGGCGAAGATAAGTATCGTACTTATAAGGAGATTAGCCATTTGCGCCATGCGGACCTTGCGCAAATTCGGGTTTCTCAGACGGTCATAAATATAAACCACTATCAACGCTAATCCCATCATCCCGAGTAACCACGGAAATTTTACATATTCCATGACACTCAATGCCGATTTGGCGGGCATCAACATCAATATATAGATGAAGGCAATAAGCCCCATCAGACAAATATGAATTATTTTCGTCAACACCTTTTCCTTCTCGATTGCGATGGACAATATTTTTTTAATCATCGTCGATACCCTTCCGTTTTGAAAATCTTCACGCCGGTCGAGGCCGGCATCACTTCACAAAAATGACGAACGGCGCTTCTTGTTGATCTTGCGAGGCGCCGACTGGTGGGGATTCTTTGGCTTTTTCGGTTGCGGGAGCCGCTACGGGGAGCTTAGATGCTGCGTTCGGCCCACGGATGAAAGTTACCCATTGATGCGGGCTGTCGGACGCACCTTGCGGCGCTATAGCGGCTTTGCGGGGTGTTCGGCGTACCGTTATCGCCGGCATGCTGTCGTCTTTGATCGGCTTGATGGCCGGCACCACCGGAACCGCTGGCGTTTCTTGGTTCGCATTGGCGACAACTTTTTGTACGTAGCTCGACTGGTTTCCTTCGGGCTTAAACCCACGGGTAAAGTTGCCGGCATAGTAGCAAGACAGCGCGGCGCGCAAGGCGGTTTGTTCATCGCCGAATTTCGGTTTTGCCCTGCTGTAGCAGTCCCGCAGAATGGCGGCGCCGATCGTGAGATTGCGGCAGGGATCGAACACGGTTTCATAACTGGCGCCATACCTGGCGAGATGCTGTCGGTTGACTTGACCTAATCCCAGGCTGAAATTGAATCCTTGTCGTTCCAACTCGCGCGCTGCGGCAATCGCCTCCGGCAAGTTGCGCGGCTGGCGTGTCAGCTGCCCATCGACCACGCCGATCGCGAATGGATTATTCGACGATTCGGTGCGGATCACGGCTTTCAGCGTCGTTGCATCCACGTCCGGCGCACACTGGCGGGCTAAGGTCTCGAAAGGAATGGACTGTTCCGCGTTGGCGCGAAAAGGCATGACGGCGAGCATGACGCTGCCGGCCGCTACCATCCAGTTAAGCGCCTTCATAAATAATGTCCGAAATATATCGGCGGCCGTTGTCGGCTCGCTTGAGTTGCACCACCACCTGAATTAATGATCTTGCGTAATCGATGATATGGTCTTTTCGCATCGGCGTGCCGAAGCGCATCACCATTTGCGCCAATCGGTCGTACATGAGTTTGGGGCTGTCCGCATGAATGGTCGTGATCGATCCCGAGTGCCCGGAGTTCAGTAGTTCCAAATACGAAAACGCTTCTTCGCCACGCAGCTCTCCCATGATCGGACGGTCCGGCGTGAGTCGTAACATGGCTTGTAACAGATCCACGGCCGTAATTTTCGAGACGCCCTGCCCGCCTCTCGAATACAGGAGATGCAGGCAATTCTTTTGACGGGGACGAGCTTCGCGGGAATCTTCGATCGTGACGATGCGCTCCTTGTCGGCGATTTCCTTGAGCAGCGCATTCAATAGCGCGGTTTTGCCGGCGTTGGTGCCGGCGGAAATGGCGATGTTCTTATGCGCACGCACGGAACCGCGTAAGAATTCGTCCCACTTGCCCGCCTTGTACAATTCCTTGAGTTTGTCGTCGGAATAGTGATCGTTATCGATGGGTTTGTTGACATGGTCGAATGCACCTTGCGCGGTGTAGTCGTCCAGACTGAAATCCAGCAAGGTCGGTTTACGAATGCAGATCGCGATGGTCTTTTCTTCCACGGCGGGCGGCAATACGACTTGTATTCGATAGCCGCCTCGTTCCGTATCGTCGATGCCATCGGCTAAGTTGATCGGGATCGTGGCCGACAGGAGCGGTTTTTCGCGGTCGGTTTCTTGATTGGTGTAGCTGGCGGTGACTTCCGCCAACGATTCCAACAGGCCGTACGTCAATTGCGGAATCTCGACGCGTTGCGTGTATCGCTGGCCTTGCCGCCCGATCCATGCCTCGAAGGGGCGATTGATTTGAATTTCCGTTACCGTCGGATCGTCCAGGTATTCGGTGAGGTGGGATAGCTTGCTGCGGAATGATGGTATTTGCGACATGGCGGCACCTACTGAATGAACAACACCCCTGTACTCTTCTCCGCGTCGATTTGCGCTTGATAAATCGGCGTGAAATCGAGATCGCGGTTGATGAACACGCGAATGCGAGAGCCCGGCTTTACGACAATGGTTGGGGGAATGTTGATATACGGGGTCAAGACCTGTTGAGACGAGTTGGCCGCCGCTTGCTGTATTTGGTTGCGGTAGGTTGCCGTCGAGTTGTATTGGTCGCTGGGATTGACGCCGGCAGTGGACGCGCCCGCGCCTATGATCGACAAGAGCGCTGACACGCCGAAGATTTGCGCGAAATGGTTATCGACCTCCCCGCCCATGCCCGCTGTGCCGAGTTGGTCGGCGCCGTAACTATCCAGCGTGATTTCGCTTCCATCGGGGCGAATCGCCCGATTCCAAACGACGAACAGGCGATCTTGTCCTTTACGGATTTCGGCGCTGTAGACGCCAATGAGCCGCGTGCCCCACGGCAACAGTTTGTTGCGGCCCTGCTCGCTGTAGACATCACGTTGAACGATGGCGCGTAATGTTCCAGGCAGATCCGAGTTGGCGCGGGGTTCCAGCACCGCATCAATGAGTTTGCCTTGTAATACTTTGTATTCCAGATTGTTAATCTGGTTCGCCTTGCTGATGGCGGTGCCGCCGCCCGACACAGCGCGAGCAAAGCGCGAATTGGTGTCTTGTGCGCCCCGTGGGTCGGCGTCGGCTGCCGGCGCGATCGGTAAACCGGGCGTGGGGTCGCCGCGTGCCTCGGTTGCCGGCTGGGGTTCACCCGTCGGAGCAGCGCTTGTCGCATTCGGCAGAAGAATACTGGACTTCAATCGCGCTATTTGCATTTGACGTTCATTTTCTTCGCGCTGTAATTCGATTTGCGCCCGTTGTACGCGCAAAGGATCATCCGTTTGTCCGGCGGCGTTATCTGGCGGGGTTTGTTCTGGCGCAGTGGTTGATGTGCCCGTCGGTTTTAGCTGCGGCACGGTCTTGCGCTCGGCAATCGTTAGATCATCTTTGGCTGGTGCGCCATTACTCGCCGTATCGGTGCTATTGTCACCGTGCTTGAGATAATAAACGCCACCCAGGGCGCCAATGGCCAATAGGAAAATCATCGCGCCACTGGCGTTATTTTTAAGCGTTTTGGCAACGATCGATTCCCGCGTCACATCGGAGGATTCTTTTTCCCAGTCGTCGATCGCTTTTTGCCGATCGTTTGGGGTGTTGTTTTTGGTTTCACTCGCCACTTGCATTCCTTTCTTCGAGCCCACAATGGCGTAGCAAGTCGCCGCGCCACTTCCTTTTCATCACGGTTTCACGTTCGATTTCAAGACTGATAGCGTTGCCAGCTCGCCATTTGCTCGCCGGCGGTATTCTTGACGCACAAATGAATATCGCCGTTGCGCAACGTAAACAATTTGCCGACTCGTTCAACGACCATATAAGGGCCTTCGCGACGCCAGTCGACTAACGACTCGGTGCCATCGGCGCCGACAATATAGAAAGCAGGTATCTCGGCATCCTTGTCGAACATGAAATACGTGAATTGGCCATCGTCGAATACTTGCTTGAGTCCCATCTTCGCTTTGTTGCCGGACACGCCATATTCCATGTTCATATGGACGGTATCCAAAGCGGTATAGCCCCTTTTGCTTTCATTACCGATGATCGTGCTCGTTAGCCGATTCATGCCTGGATAAACGAATCTCACGATAAACGTCATCGCAGATCGATTGGGTGATTTAGCGCTGGACAGATTGAAGTAGTACTTATGTTTGTTCGTTATGACCGTCAGATTGGTTGCTGCGTTGGCTTCAACCGGTTTCAGGAATAGCTCGCTTTGATTGGGTACGGCTTGCCACCCGATCGTGTCACCGAGCGCGACCACTTTGATTTGTTCGTCTGAACCGAATTCGAGCGCGGTTTGATAGCCATAGGTTCCCACGACTTCATAGACTTGATTGGGGTCATAGGCAATCTGCTTTACGCGGTAGTCCGTTATCAACGCACGGGGTTGCTTCGCGGCATGCACTGATAATGGGAAAAGTGTTAGTGACAAGCTCCAAGCAACGGCATAAGAGATGACGGTAGTGCGCATCGTTTTTTCCTTTTTCGAAAGCAGTCTATTTGCGACTTAGTTCTTGGTTCTTGTGGGTTGCCGTGACGGCAAAGCCGAGCGGATTTTCCCAACGATCGGCGAGCGCTAGCGGTTTGCCGGTGAAACGAAAACGCAAAATCTGCGTCCAGTATTCGGTTTTTGGCTCTGCGCCAGGGGCGATGATTTCAGTCTTGAAAGTGACTTGGCCGGTATCGTTATTGAGTAACGAAATCCCGGTCACGATGACGTTGCGTTTGCCGTTTTGTCCCACGAGGTAATACGGATTATTGGGATTATCGGGCGCGATTTCTTCGTCGTATTGTTTGGCGACTTCGAGCGTGGAGTGCAGATGGCACAGATCGGAAAATCGTTGGCGAAAATTAGCGTCGATCGTGTTGCAATTGACGACATATTCGTAAAGCTCATTATGAATGACTGATTCATGAGCGGTGATCGTCTCCGGTGCGACTATTTGCACTTTGAGCACATGTCCATTCGCATCGATAGTCGCAATCGCCGGCACAACGGTTTTTAATGGCATGAGCGCGGCCAGGGCAAGCGCTTGGCTAATCACAGCGACTAACAGCAGGCCGATGAAAAGGTAGGCACGGTTGCGTTGCAGCTTGAAGGTGTTGGTGCCGCCCTCTTGCTGCTTTTTGGTCGCCTCGTCGCCTTGGTAGGTGTTTGCGCCGGCTGTCATTTTGACTGTATCCCTTTCGCCAATCGCGCCGCAGTCGATAATGCGCTCAAGCCTTGCACGGTTGCGCCGCCGGATAACTGCGCCGCCCATCCTTTGACTTGCAACAGGAAGAGGATAAGAACGCCTTCAAGAATGTAGAGTTCAGCGATGAGTGGAATGGTCATGGCTTGCGCGGTCAGCGTGGTGGCTTTCGCTGCGTCGGCAAGCGTGCTGGCAAATGCGATGAAACCGAATCGGACAATCGCGATGACCAGAATATAGATCAGCGTAAAATTGAGCATCTTGCTAACCCAATTCACGAACCATTGGCGAGTCTGTTCGAACACTAAAAAGCCAATGAAAAGCGGGAGCAGCACCATCGCGATGGCAAGACCAAACTTGGCAACCATCATGTAGGCCAATGCCAGAACGAATAACCAGCAGTTCATGGCAAACATGAAGTACCCCAATAAAATCACGCCAATTTGATACGAATTTACCTCTTGTAGTTTCGCGGAAATTTGTCCTACGTTGTTCCAGAGGGCATCCAGCATGGTTCCTGTCGGTTTGCCGGCCATGATAGTCGCGGCGGTACTTTCCATGACATTGGTAAAGGCGTAATAAATTTGCGATCCTAAGCCGCCCCAATTCAAGGTGCTAAACACCATCACTGTCATGAAGGTTTTTGCTAATAGCGATTTCCCATCCATCGGGGCGTGTCCGGCGTAAACTTTGTAACCCAGCAAGCACCAATAAATGACCAAGAGCCAATAAATCGGCCATTCGACGGCATGGGCAATCGCAGGATAGGTTTCAGTGAGAAAGGCATGCGTTAGCGTATCTGATGCACCAAGAATGCCGTCTAATGTCATAGTTACTTTGCTCCGTAGACTTGTCGGACATGCGCTTTGAATGCGGGATCACTAACCTGTGCAGAAGTCACTTTAATTTTGATGTCGTTTTCAACCCCATCAATGACGCCTTGAATACAAGGCTCGGGTTGAATCCAATTGTCTTTAGGTGGGACATCGGATAACCACAGAGGGCCACAGAAAGGACGTATCCATCTATCTAATTGGGCGTGAGTCGCTGTTAATAGCGGGTTGCTCGATGCGAATATGCCTGATGTGGTCTGGGGAGATAGCGGCTCCGGAGATAACGCGGTGCTCGTCCGATGCATGACGAACATCGTCGTTCCTCCACCAAGAACAATGACCGCTATCGAAATAAACATCCAATTACGCATGCTGTCCTCCATCGTGGGAAACGTTAATTGGCTCGAAGTCGCAAGCGCATGGCGACTTGTCAAGACTGGCGCAGCCCAACAGACTGGCAAAAAACAGCACGGCGAAAATCTTCCAGAATTTTCTAACCACCAGCAGCGGCCAGAAGCAGATATAAAAAGCGACTTTGAAGGGGAGCAAAATTAATGTTTTCAGCATGTTTTATTTCCATTTGAAGAATTGTTGATTTGCGCCTTGCGCTTGGTTTTGCTGGTTGAGCAGGTTCGCTTGCAGATTCGCATTCATCACTTGGGTTTTCGCCATGGCGGTTTGCAGGAGTCCGTTTTCCGTGGCGATGCGATTTTGCAGGTCTTGCGCATCCTTGACATTGGTCGTGCGGTCCACCTGTTTGCTCAATAGGGAGAGGTTGTCCAGATGCGTTTGTACTTCGCTATATAAGGCGTCGCCACCCGTGAGCGCCGCGCGGACCGAATCGGTGCTCATCTTGTAGGTTTTTGCATCCTGTCCCTTTGGATCTCGAAAGATCTCAGGCGGCAAGGTGTTGATAATGGCTTCGTAGTAATTTTGTTTAGAGGCGAATGCGCCTTTCTGTTGCAGGGAAACGACTTCTTGCCAAGAGCCAGGCACCACGGAGGCGGCGTTAATGGATTGCGTTAAGCCGATTTCACCGCGTCCGTAATGGCCAGTGATCGCCGCATATTGTTGCCGGAGTTGATCGTATTGTTGCTTGAGTTGTTGATACTGCCTTGCCATATCCACCGCTTGTTTTGACCAGTTGATCATCGATACTGCCGTGTGTATCGGGTCGTGAACTATGCTGGCAACACTCGATGTTGCCGTCGCGAAAATGAGCGTGCCCAGCGTTGCGATAACAATTGGTCTCACGCGGCGACTCCTTGCGATTGAAGGTTGTGGGTGTTTTGTTCGATCGCTCGTTGCATGAATACAGGAACCCAGGTTTCGGGTTCGTCTGTGCCCAGCTCTTTCATGATTTCGTGCATAAGCCGGACGCCCTTGTCGTTGGACGAGAGCACAGGAATGACATGCGAAATATCGGAGAGATCGAAAATCGCGCGAATCGATTCGTTGCCGCGCCGAATGAGGAATTTATGCGACTTGGGCGGCGTCTCTTCGAGGAATTTCACTTCCGCCTCGACTAAATGGAGGTTATCGATATGATCAACCCGATCAATTTTTTTTGTCGGCATGAAAATATTGGTGACTAGCTGTTTCTTGAGCGAATCCGTTTCCTTGTATAGGTATTTTGCGTCCGGCGTTACAAATATCAGCAGGCCGTTTTTGCGCCGGATCTGCATGAGGTAACTGTCGATTTTGTCGCGCCAGAAAGGATGCTTCACTAAATTTTGTCCTTCTTCCAATACGAGAATGAATGGATCGCCATTCATGGCCTGTTCAATACGATGGAATGGGTAGGACAAGATGATCGGCAATTCCGGGCGTGCGCCGGTTTCCAGGATGAGTTCTTTCATTTCGTAACAGTAATGCCGGCATTTCGCGAGATCGATGTTGTCGGTCTCGTTATCGAAGGCGCCAGCATTCGCGCCATCGCTATGCCATACGCGCATGTCTTTCGCGAGTTGACCCTGCCCGAAACACCACGCGAGATTCCGCAAACGGCGGTCTTTCATGGACTCGAATGCATAATGTTCGTGGACGGTATTTTTTAAGCGTTCAATGTCGTCCGGCGTTAACTTACCGCCGTAGCAAGTGCGCATGAGACTCAGCAGATCGACGAGATAATTCCGATTCATCGGAGTGTCCGGTTGCTGAAAAGGATTCCAGCCTGTCGATCCTTGGACGGTCAGCACGGTATGCTGTCCTCCCATCGCCCGCATGAATACGTCGGCGCCATGCCGGTTGTCGAACCAGAAGACGCGCGGCTCGGCTTTGTCCGCCATCGCGACGATAGTGGCTAGCAAGGTGGTTTTGCCGGCGCCGGTTTCTGCGGTGATGCCGGTATGGCCGGCAACCATGCCCTCCGTTTCCCGATGGAGGTTCAGGTTGTAGGCGGTGCCGCTTTCGGTTTCAAGCGGCATGATGGCGGGTCCCCACAGATTGCCATCGATCTTGCCGACCGCGAAATTGTGCAAGGAGGCAAAGCCTGCAAAGTTGGCCGATTTAATCTTGCCGCGCCGCCCGATGAGATGCTGGGCTTGGCCGGGAAGCTGCGACCAAAAGAAGGTTTCAATAGCGAAATATTCCCTAACGGGCTTAACGCCTAAGTTGACGAAGGCTTTTTTGAGAAAGCCGACCGCTTGCTCCAAGTTGGTGATGGTCTGTTGCTTGCCGTCTGGCGAGGCCGGTACATGTACAAGGATAGTGAGATGATGCAAGCCGTTGACCGAGCGCCCTGCCCCGAGATCGCGCAACCCTTGGCCAATGTCTTCGATTTGGTCCGTCGCAATATCTTTGTTTTGTTCCATGCGACGCTTTTGCTGCTTCATGTCGCTTTCGGCCGAAATGCGATCGATGAAATAGAACGATTGCGTAATGACGAATTCGATCGGCAGCTTCAAGAAGTCATCCAGCATGCGCGAAGTGGTCCGCTCAGGCCACTCGTTCATGCTGAGGATTGCCGCCGCGCGCCGGCTGGCAACGCCGGCGATTTCCATCGTGTTGCCGAGCGTGCGGAAATTCAGCCGCGATATGGCCAGCGTTTTGTCGAGAGGGAGATCGGTTACCGGCACCGGCTCGTCATCGAGATTGACGAGGTAATGCAGGAACCGACCAATCTCGGAGAAATCACCGTCCGAGGTGCGTTGTATGCGTAATCGCCGCGCACCGTAATCGGCGAGCGTTTGCACGATGAGGTCGGAGGCTTCGTAAATATCTTTCCGTTGGTCGTCGAATGTTTCGAGTTCTTCTTGTCTTATTTTATTGCCAGTGACGAGAGAGATGATGCGGTCTAGCACGCCCGGCACGCCTTGGCGGAAACGATTGCGAACCACGGATATATAAAGCTCGTTGATATAGAAGCTGCGCGCTTCGCATCGTTTCCGCCATTGGTCATTGAGGTAGCGTGCGAACCAGGTCTTGAAATGGCCGGCTGGATAGGTATTAATTTTTCGGCGCACGACGTGGACATAAATACCTCGGTCGCTGTTGGCGATGGCGCGGAGCACGGTATTGCGTTGGCGTTCGTAGTGTTTGATTTGTTCGTCGGAGAGCGATTCGTAATACAGGCCATCGAGCTTGATAACCTGAACGAGACCATCATCTTTGGTGATGACGGTCTCGTCGTCGTAATGGAAGGTATACGGCAGCATGTCGCTTGCCGCCATTTCTTTCCGATCGATGCCCTCCCCTTCCGGTAGCGGCATCGACAGTGCTAAATCGAATTTCTCTTTGAGAATTTCAGCGAGGCGCATAGCTTCTGCATCCCCAATGGCGTTTATTGGCGCATGGTTTAAGACGGGTTGCGGCGGTTGCTATGTCGAACAAGTACACGTCTTTGAGACAGACCATATAGCTAGCCACGATCAATACCGGAATGAATACCAGCGGCCATATCGAGCGCGTTAGCATCGAGGTGAACCAGGGAATGAAAAAGCTGAAGCCAATGCTGGCGATAGTGAATCCGCCCACCATGGCAGGTCGGGCCATCGCCACCACCAACAATTCCCCTTCGTCTTGAACTGGCTTGCGATCGCTCATATGGTGCCGGCTGTGCGAGAACGCAGATCTTTAACGATGCTTGGCGCAAAGAACACAATTCCGATACCCAAGCCCCACCCGCCTAGTGTCATCAGATCGATGCGGCCGGTTTTCCAGCGGAAGCCTTGGATCGCCAATGTGATGATGCCGATGTAATAACCCCACTCGAACACCAGCAAATTCGCAATCATTTTTAAGAAATCGCTGATACCACCGAATGCCGCAGTCGATCCGACTGCCTGCGCTTGCGCGAATTCAGGCGCTATCATCAACGCCAGCATCAGCACATTCGCCGTGACATCGAGTGCAATATCCAGCTTGTCGGCGCGGGGGGCTGCTTTGTTTTCTTGCGTATCCATTTCTTCACAATCTCTCAAGTAAATTGAAAATTATTGCCCACGGTTTTATCTCCCAATCTTCCGAGATGGTCTTCCAATCGTTTGGTACTCGATCCCCAGCATGTATTGATCCACAAGGCTTAGAATTCATATTGGTGAATATAGCATGCACAATAATGAACGCAATATATGCTTTTCAAGCCTTGAGGGCAAGCAAGATGTTATTTAAAGTTTTGGATGGGATTGAAATGTTCGTTCGCGAACGCGAAAATCGAAAGGTGCTACAGCAAAGGCAAAATCAATAATGTGAATCGCCGCGACTAGGATGCATATATTTCCAAGTCGCGGCGATTCACATTATTCGAATGGTGTGATGCTTAATTCTGTGGAAAGCGAATTAGCTTAGTTGATGTGAGCTGTCTTACTTCCGCTTCAATATGACTGTTCAGTAAATCAGATACAACGTTTGCTTGAGGGCTTAAGTAATTTGCATTTCTAGAGAAATAGAGGGTACGACTGACACCGGGAATTGTAATTGGAACACATTTTACTTGTGCTAAGAAATCATTGCTAAGGCACGCGCTTGCAGGAAGGATGCAGGCTCCTTGTCCGGACACGCACAACTGTAACTGCACACCGATGGAATCAATTTCCAAAATTGGGGTGAGGCTATATCCCTCGCTTGCACAAACAGTTTCAATCAAAGTGCGCATGGAACCACGAGCTGTTTGAAATATAAGCGGGAACTTGCTAAGAGAAGCGGCTGATTTGATCTTCTCGACATCTTTAAGGCGCTCTTTATCGGCGATAAGCATAAGATGTTCAGTGAGAAGTGCGGTTGATTCGATGGTGGTGGTGGTCGGGGGGATTTGTAAAAAAGCAAAGTCAATAGATTTTTGGTGTAGTAATTCAATCAGCCCTGCTCCTCGCGCTTCGGTAATCTTGATGCGAATTTGGGGATGCGATTTTGCGCAGGATTGAATTACGGCATCAATTGCCCTTGCCAATAAAGTACCTGGTAAAGCCGGCAGAACGCCAATGTTGATTTCACCCCGAATCTCGCCTAACGATTGTAATTGCATTTGCACGCGATGGAAGTGTTCTATGAGTGGCGTGCTTTCCGCATAAACTTGATTTGCATGGTCAGTTGGCTTAACGCCATTGGATTCGCGCGAAAACAGCTCCACATCAAGAAATGTTTCTAATTCCTTAATTATTTTCGTCACATACGCAGGCGATACGTTAAGCCTTTCCGCCGCACGCGCCATACCGCTTTCTTCATATGTGGCAACAAATACTTGCAGATGAGGCCATTCCAAATTTTTGGCCATTGGTTTCCTTATGTAAGTTCTTTTCCTAAGACCGTAACGGCCTGTTGTACAAAGCCAAACCGCTCGTAATATGCGATCAGATGTTCATCGCCTTCTCGAATAAAAAGCAGCACTTTGGGTGCTCCAAGTGTGCGGAGGTAGGTAAGAGCCGCATCAATAAGCTTTTGAGCAACCCCCTGCCCTCTAGCTTCAGGGATTACGCCGATGTAATAGAGCCATCCGCGTTTTCCTTCATAGCCGGCCACAGCTATCCCAATCGGCTGATTTTGAGAAACTGCAATGAATGCCCGTCCGTCTTGAGTTGCAAGAATGCGAGTCAAATCCTTTTTAGGATCGTTAGGCGGTCTATCCAAATCACACGCGTTGGATAGTGAAACAAGTAATTCAATCGAATCGCATGGCTGAATCTGAACGTCTATGGTTAGCTCCTTATTTAATTTTGCCTTGGGTTAAAGGACGTGCGGTTTCTGCTAAATCCAACATTCCGGCTGGTGGCAATAAACCATAGTGTTCTGCCGCATCCATATTCACTATGAGTGAGAATTTTTGAGGTGTATCGATTGGGATTGAGTCTGGTTTTTTGCCTTCGAGAATGAGTTTTGCTTTTTGAGCAGCATACGCACCAAGATACTGGTGCTTAACAAACAAGCCAACAAGCGCTTTACTTTCGAGAACGGGGCCTTCTGTTGCTGCGAAGATGGGTAGTCCAATCTCGTAACAGACATCGACTACCACTTTTCGTTGAATACCGGCAACGTAGGAATCCGGTCCTAAATACAACCATTCTGCTCCTTCAGATTTTAGTGTTTTTAATAAATCTGGGATGGCCTCCGGTTGAAGCTTTTTGTTTGCATCTAGTGGAACACTATAAGAAATGAATTGGAAACCTTCCTTAGAAGCCATACCGGCCATCGTATCGCGTACCCATACCGAGTTCGGCTCTAATGAGTTATAGATGTTTCCTAACTTTTTAAAGGGTCGGTATTCACGCATTGTTTTTATTTGCATGTGAAGCGGCACTATGTGGGAAACGCCTGTTACATTCCTGCCCGGATGCTGCAAATCCCGCACGATACCAACGGCGACAGGTTGTGTAACTGAGACGAAGACAATGGGAATGTCGGTAATGTAGTCTCCCTTGCCATTTTCGATATCTTCGATCTTTCCGGCGATGCGCAGTGTACTTAGAGTACCCCAGGTATATATGAGCGACGGCTTGCGTTTGCGAATGTCGATGATGATGTTTCGCATTTCTGCATCATTATCTGGATTGATTTTATGAAACTCGAAACGCGAATTCGGACGATGAATAGTCAAATATTCTTGAAACGCATCTTCATGTTTTAAACGATTCAGATGGTTGTACATAAAGATTTCGTCTGTTTTTGTTGGGACCGATGTGGCGCAGGCAGAAGAACTGCCAATTCCGACAAGAGTGAATTGCAGAAATTGACGTCGATTCATCTAATCTCCCATTCAAGTTCTGGCTTAAATTTGTTTACCATAATTAAAATACTTGTCATTAAGAAACTAATGATCGCGATTATTGATAGGGTCATTATTGTGCTTTCTAACCCTCCCCAGGCATCGATAAATACGCATATAAATAGGCCAATAATCCCTCCTAAACGCTCTGCTAGTCGATATATACCGAGAAATTGCGTTTGCTGAGAACGATCTCCTCGTATCTTCGCTGCATCAAAGTAAAGGCTAAGTTGTGCCGTATTTGACAATGCGTGAGCTGCGCCAAAAAATATCATCGAGACTGCAAGGGTGGTAATCCCACTAACTAAGCTAGTACAACAAGCCACGGTATTGATTGCAGATGTCACCGCAACTAGGCGAGACGGCGTTGTTCCAGAAGCAAGTAAACGATTGCCTACTGGCTGAATCATGAGATAACCAACAAAATAGATCGCAATCATGCGACCAGCCATCATTAGACTCTCACCATCACGAATAACAGCTAGTGGAGCGACGTAAAAAAGCATCCCTGCCGCGCCGATTTTGATTGGCACCGCGAATGCTATGAGAAAATATGTGGACCGCGAAAAAAATGCTTTCCTTATTCCCATCTTCGTTGTAGTTCGCTGTTTATTAGTTATTCGTAGGCTACGAATTTCTGTAATTCTGAAACTAATTACGAATGCTGCTAACGCTACCGCACAGGCAAATACTAGAACGAACTGATAACCAAAATGATCGGCAAGTAATCCTCCGATTAAAGGACCACAAAGACCAGCAGCAACCATAGCAGCCGCAACATTTCCAACTTCCTGTAATTGGTCACTTTGGTTTGCAGTATGAAGAATAGATGCTTGCCCTACTATCAACGCCAATCCAAAACCGATCCCGGTTAGAGATCGGCCAATAATTGCAACTAGCCAATCATTCGATATAGCAAACAAACCAGAGCCAATTAACATTGTGAAAAGAGCGATACTCAAGACATAGCGAAACGATAACCGGCCCGCTAAAAACGGCCCAAAAATCTGCGCTGTTGCATTAAAAATAGCCGAAGCACATAAGGTCGTTGATACCATTACTGTCGGCGTAATGAGCCAGCTTGATCGAAGTTCTTCCCCTATATAGATGGACAAGAATGGACGGATAAGCTCCTCAGAAAATGCCATGAGGAAGGTTACAAGTCTTATGGCCGAGACCAACTGTCGTTGTTTGCCAAAGACTGCTTCGTTTCTAGTGGTGGATTTTGTCACAGCTCGAAATGTCATAAGCCTATTGAGTGTAGATCTAGCTATTATGACTTTCACGATCTCTCGCATAATAACCGCTGCGACGATAGCGGCAATCAGTGAGTCTATGGCAATTAAAAAAATTTCCTGATCTAGTCTATGTAAATCCACTCCTACGACAATAGAGCCCATGCTCCCTTGATCGGTATACACGTAGGAGCGGTGCATTCCGAAACGAAGTGGGTCTTGATTCAATGAAGCGATTTTATTCTCAAGAAAATAGTTTTCCGGAGTGATGCCAGTTCGCCCAGCAAATGCAATCACGCGCCCACCAGTGCCGAGCAGCACCATAAAGGCAATTTCCCGCCTTTCCTGAATTAACTTACTTAATACTTCGTCAAATGCCACCATCCGATCTAGGTCAATGCCGGCCCGCGTATTGATCTTGATGATTTCTTGCGCCCGTAGTATTAGCGCGTCGGCTAGTTCACTGACTTCATATTCTACAAAGGAACGCCCAGCACCTCTGGCTGTCACTATAAAAAAAATAACGCTTCCCGCAATAAGAAGTATCCCGAATGACAATGCCACTGCTGGCCGGTAATTTAGATACCAGCGTTTAAATGCTTCGTGTCGCATTGATGGCTATTTTTGGTGTTGTGCGTTCCAATTGCCGTTGAGTCTGTGGTAGCTAGCATATTTTTTTGAACCTTCATTGCATACCATTTAATGCCTAGCCACCAAAACATGCTGGCTAGGATAGTCGCCGGTAGCACGAAAAGGATGGTGGCATGAGTGATTGCATTAAACGCAGTTTCGATGGATTTGCGAGCTGCTTCTCGCTGGCGAATTAGCCACACGATAGCAACGGTTTCACCACTGATATTGCGTGCCGCCACAGCGCAATATTCAACACTAGCTACACGTACTACAAAAGGTTGATGCCCTCCCTGTAATGCAAAGCGTCGCATGGCGCTACGTCCCCATTCTTCAGGAATTGACGAAACTAACTCTGTGCTTCCTGTGCTTGCTAGCTTGCTACCATCCGGACGAAGAATAACAATGGCACTAATCTCCGAATCAGTTAATAAACCTTCTTCGACCTTAATAGCAAGGTCTGGGATTTCCGCGAGATTTAACCAATTTCCTGATGCGCGTGCGAGTAATTGGGCAAGGCGTTGTCCGGTTAAATAGGTTCTGGACAAACTAAGCCGATCCACCGACCTCTCGACTTGGGCAAGAATCAGCACTGCTACCAAAGCAAGATAAACAACCACTACGCTTAAAAAAAAGCCGGTTAATTTTGTAATATCGCCATCTTTACTCAACCGAGAAATAAGAGAAGTCATGCAATTGGGGACTCTATAGAAAACGCGTTCATAATTGTGAACGCCGTATATCATACATCTGAAGGTGCTGTAGAATACCACTCCCCGTGAAACCGGAAAGTTTTGTAAGCCCATCAAAAATGAATATTGCAAACGTTGTGCTGCCGCAGGCTTGTGCTCACTTAATTCAGCGCCAACTCACTATGGCAGACATCAATTCGTTATTGGATTTTCGACAAGATATTTTTTTGGGGCTTGCTGACCCTGATTGGGTCCGCCCGGAGATTGATGAGATACAGTGGGCGCAAAGTCGCCTTGGACTGGACGGTCGATGCACTGCGTTATTCGAGCCGTCTGGAGCTTTAGTTGCTTATGCGAGCATATATTTCCCTCGTCACATATCATTAGAGCTTGGTGTGCCTCCTGTTGGCATGCTGGAAAATTCATCTGATCGGATATCAATAATTGATAGCTGCATGGTGCATCCCCAATATCGGGGAAATGGCCTTCAAAGATCCCTTATCTTGGCACGATTTAAAACAGCAGAAATAACCGGACGCTCTCTTTGTCTAGCATTTACATCGCCTGCCAATGACGCATCAAGGCATAATTTAATATCGTGTGGCCTTTCAATTTGCTGGATCGGCCAAACATTAGTCACTAAGCGTACTCGTCAAATTTTGGTACGTGATCTACCGCTAGTAAATGGTTCCTATGGTCCTGTGATTTGGGTTCCATGCCATGATATCGAGCAACAAAGAATTCTTACATTGGCTGGATATCGCGGGTTCTGCGAAATGCCAGGAACACCATTGCAGATCGGCTACGCAACTCCTGGTGTAGCGCATTCAGTTTTAGTCTAGGGTCTTGATTGTTGTCATAGGCCCGTACGGTGACAGATTCTGCTCGCCGGCGCCGGCATAATCTCACCAACAAGAAAATCTGATTTTAGTGGACGCGAAAATCGAAAGACTCAAAGGCTCGATTAAACCAAAGAGAGTTACAAAATAATCGATTATGTCTTCTAGTTTATCAAGAATCGTCACCCGTAGTATTGAAGACGTTGAATCCAAAATTGCTACAATTCATGGTTTTCAACTGGAAAACGGCGACCATTTTCCAATTCTAAATATTGCCTATGAGACATATGGGAAGCTAGATGAATCAGGGAGCAATGCCGTTCTTATAATGCACGGGTATGCTGCGCATCACCATGCAACTGGCTACTATGCTCCTGGAAAATATTGCCCTGGAGTAGGTTCTAGCGAACCGGGCTGGTGGAGCGCTTTGATTGGACCAGGCAAGGCGATTGATACAGATCGTCTATTCGTAATTTCATCGAACACCCTTGGATCATCGTATGGAACAACAGGTCCAGCCAGTATTAATTCTGTAACTGGCAAGCCTTATGGACCTGGCTTTCCAGATATCTCGATAATTGACATGATTAATGCTCAGTACATGTTGTTGGGCATACTCAAGGTAAGGCGCCTCGTTACAGTCGTCGGTTTTTCCTATGGAGGATATCAAGCGTTCCAATGGGCAGTCACATATCCAAATATGATGGATGGAGTCGTTATTGCTTCAGCAACTCCAAAAGGAAACTGCAATCCGCAAACCGTCGAAGATCTTGTATTGCGCCTTTCTAAAGATCCAAACTGGAACAATGGTTGGTACTATGATCGAGGCGGCATAAGAAATGTGTTAATTGACTACCGCATGGAGATGCTAAAGCTATATGGTAGCGAGCAGCAGTTCATGAATGAAGCCGCGATCCGCCAAGTTGCCGAGTCATGGGCCAAACAATTTGATGGCAATTCTCTTATCACTCTACGCCGTGCAGCGGAATACCGAAATGCTGAGAAAGATTTTGAGAGAATTAAGGCAAAGATGCTTTATGTGTCTTGTAGGACGGACAATCTTTTTCCACCATCTACCACAGCCAAAATCTTGGCAAAGTTAAATAGCTTCAATTTAGATATTGAATACCTCGAATTGGATAGCAACAAGGGGCATGTTGCGGCCATCCACGATGCAGCAATGTGGGAACCTTTACTTCGGACATTCATATCAAAACTTCAAGAAATATCCTAAGCAATAGAGTAGAAATAGCGTTTTGTCTGTTCTCAACTTAGCATGCGAGAGCAACGCAACCTATTCACAGCTTTTTGGAAAAGCCCATGCGTAAAGAACACTTGAAAGCGATGCTCAAGTATATCTTGGGGAAACAGATGAGCGACCACCCTCCCCGTTTTATTTATTACTGAGCCATGGTTAACCGCAGGCAAATCGAAGTAGGGCCACACATCCTTGCGGATCGCATGGCAGCCAATCGTTCTAATGACTGTAGCAAGTTGCTACAGGCCGTTCCTGATGACTATACATTGCTAAAATTTTTCTGTATCGTACACGCTTTAAATGTTGAGTGAACACGGATGGACGAGGCAAAAGCAACAAAATGGATTGTAGTTGCCAATCACAAAGGCGGCGTTGGTAAGACGACGACCGTCGTTAACTTAGCGGCTGAATTCGCTCGACTTGGTCTCATTGTTTTGGTCGTCGATGTGGACCCACAAGCCAATGCCAGCATGCACATCGGAAAGATGCATCCGAGCGAAGTACCGATAACTTGCGCTGAACTCTTGCTCTCCGAAGTGGAGAAACTGCCACTAGCCATTCATGAGGACACGAATATCGAAGGGGTCTCTCTCATTTATGGGTCGCTTGCACTGGGCCGCGCCGAAGATGATCTCAAGGACGATACCCCTCGCCCCTCAGAAGAATTACGTCAAAAACTAGCTCCACTAGACGGTCTCTACGATGTCGTGCTGATCGATTCCCCGCCGTCACTGAAACTGCTCACTAGCAATGCACTCGCGGCGGCCACGCACTTAATCATTCCCATTGAGTCAGGTTCGCAGTACGGCATGTATGGCGTCACTGACCTTTTGAAACATGTGAACAAGATACGACGCGTGAATCCGCGTCTGGAACTGCTGGGTGCTTTGCTGATCAGGCACGATGAACGTCAAACCGTGTGTAAATTGATCGAGAATGCAGCTAGGGAGCAAATTGGCAAATTGCTGCCCGCCAAAATCCCAACTAGCACTAAGGTTAATCAAGCGGCCATGGGACAGATGAGTCTGCATGCTATAGATCGCACCGCCAAAGTCACGCGCGAATTCAAGGAACTGGCCAGAATCATCGCAACTGAACTCAAAATGACCATACAAACTGTGGAAAGCGTAAATGGCTAAGAATCTAAAAGCGCTGTTGGAACAGAAACTGGCGGTAAATAGTCAGCGTCATGCTGAGGCTCACCAAGATACGGATTTTGATGTTGGCCGCCAGCACATTAAGTTGCATCTTGAACTGATTGATCAAAACCCGTATCAACCACGTCAATCTTTCCCGCAAGCCGAACTTGAAGCGCTCGCTTCTTCAATCCTAGAGTTAGGTCTGCTGCAACCAATTAGTGTCCGCCAAGTGGGGAATCGTTATCAGCTCATCGCTGGTGAGCGTCGATTGAGGGCGCATAAACTGCTTGGTTATCCATCTATTGAGGCTATCGTCATTCCGGTAACGGATGCTGAGATGGCTGTGTTGGCTCTTGCAGAAAACATTGATCGTGCGGATCTTTCTGATTACGAAATCGGCAAGGCGTTACGCCAAATTGAAAACCAATTTCCCTCAAAAACTAGATTGGCCGAATCTGTAGGGCTGAATCGCGAAGACATGTACCGATACTTTGCTTATGAGGCGCTACCAGATCATATCCGGGTACGACTAGATAAATACCCTCGCCTTCTTTCTCGATCCGCTGCCGCTGATATCAAGCGTGTGCTTCAAAGCGTAGATCCTGCATTGGCTAGAGAAATTTTGGATGCAGGATGGCGGCTACTAGAGGGCAATGAAATTGATCAAACCAAGCTGGCTGCATGGCTCTTACGCGAAATTAAAGCTCGACAAGATCAAGTACCTGCGGGGCACGACAAGGCCAAGCCGATCGAGATCGCGCGAGCCGGCAAAAGAGTTGGCACATTGGCATGCGATGAAAAAAAACTTGTCCTCAAACTCAATGCCAATGTGCTGACGGAAGGGCAGGCGGAGCGGTTGCGATCATTTGTTCTACAACTTGTGGCGGAGCAACTGTAGCAACTTGCTACAGTTATCAAAAAGCAGAAAAGAGCGTTGCACCATGGGTTTCAAGGTGGGTGGGAAATTAGTCAAATTGAGTAAATCAATTAGGGGCAACACATGGCGATAATTTCGGAAAAAAAGATGGCAGAAGCTTCAAACAAGCTCAAGGTTCTCTCAGCGGAAGTTCAGCTACGAAAGTACATTCCTGAGCAGTTATCATTCTGGCCCGAGGATCGTCGCGCTATTGCAAACGAGCTTGCCAGATCAGCACTGTTCTCATGTAGAGATCACCGCAAACCCCGTGCTTACTTTGACAATATACCGCTATTTATGTTGGGTGAAGGCGGTATGACTTACAAAGGTGAAGAACTACGTAGTAAGGATGAAGACCTTTTCGTGACATTGGCTCACTGCGCCCGCGAACTACCATCAGGCAAGATGGTAGTTCACTTGACCAGCAGCGATATTTGCAAAATGAACGAGTGGCCGCAGGATCAGCGCTATTACAAAGAGATTTTCCAGTCAATTCAACGCATGAAGGGGGGCATCCTAACACTGTTTTCACGTCGGCTAACAAAGGTGCTCAAATGCCAGCGAGCACTTGATGCTGGTGCATCGAACGAAGAATTGACCCGCCTGCACGATGAGTTAGCTGCATTTGAAGAATCCGCCTCTTTCGTGGTTCCTCTCAATAAAAATGGAGAAGAAATTGCTGGCATGATGTTGTCTTTTATCAGCGGCGAACCGACCTTCACTGGTGCCAAGTCAATCAAAGAAGGCATCCCACAAGGAAATCTAAGTTGGGAGATCACCCTAGACAAAAAGCTGGTTTCGCTCTTTGCCAAACCTTATTTAACGTTAGTAGACTTCAAAGCTCGACAAGCACTGTCAGCCACTGGCAAGCGACTCCAAGCATATTTTCTGAGTCACAAAAAACCTTATCCCGTCAAATTGCGATCGTTAGAAAAAATGCTTAACTTGAATTTTTCCGATTTAGGCGCACTCAAGTTTAATTTAACCGCGCAGTTCGAAGACTTGAAAAAACACTGCGTAATCACTTCTTACGAGTTCACCAAATCAGCAGATGGCTCCGATTGGCTTGTAACAGTAACCCGACATCAAACAACTCAAAATGACTAATTTTTTGTTCAAAACGACTAATGCTTGATAACAATAAAACTCAATTTGACTAATCATTTACTCACTCTTCAACAAGGATTACTCAAATTGAGTAAAATAATTACTCAAAACGACTAATTCAGGATAAAAATTTAACTGTTAAAAATCAATGCGTTACGAATTTATTATTTTTTACTAACTCTTCTTTTAACTGCTTTTAACCAAAAGTTTTTAACTAACCCGATTACTTAAACAATAACCCCCCGCCTCTTGGTGGCTTCGCCCCCGCCGGCTCCTCCGGGCCGCTTGCGGCCCTCCGCCCGCGCCTTCGGCGCTCCCACCCGGCATCCCCAGGGGCTTTCCGCCCCTCGGCCGATGGCCTCACCCCAAAAAGGAGCCCCCCACAGGGGGAACCCAATAAAGCCCCCCCAGATCTCAATTTGCCCACTGTGGCCAAAAACAGGCTTGTTTTCCGGGATACGCGGCTCGCTACAACTTGCAAACATAACCATCCTGCCTTCCCTGCCAACTCTCTCAATTTCATCACCTAGACATTATCCGCTCGAAACCCCGCTACCGTGTAAACATCACGCGCAAAAACCTGCGCGTGACCGCGCCCCTGTTTTTGGAAAAAAGTCAGGGGTTCGCAACCACCGCAGGTTTAGCAGGAAAAAAGCAGGGACAGGGACCCTAAAATCACCTCGCAAACTGTTCAGATCGTCCTCCGTTCAACGAACGGCAATTAAGATAGGCGAGGGCCTGTGCTGCACAGCGTTTTTACGTCAGGGCGTTCCGAGGTGAAAAAATAAGATTTTGCCCTATAGGGCAAGTTCAAAGGCCGTTTCGCATTTGCCGCAAATCAAGGCTAATGCCGGCTTGCCCCAGGCATTAGCGCCACAGCCAAGGCAAGTGTATTTCAGCCGATTCGTGCGATTCTTGTCGTTTCCGGTCGTTGTTTCGTCGTCGGTTACTCGATCGATGACTTCGCCCCAGGCCAGCTTGAAATCCTCGGCGAGCAGCGCGGCACACGCCTTGGCAAATAAGCCATCGGTGACGATATAATGCGTCATCCGTTGACCCACCTCTTTGCCACCCGGCTGGCCGGTATGCGAGGGTTGTAAGCCGATTAGTTTCATTTGCGCGGCCCATTGCTTGTTGTGATACGCGGCCCGAGACGGTTGGCCAAAGTGGTGTTGCCATAAATGGCACATCTCATGCGCTAACGTGGAAAGCACGGCTTCAATGCTGGCGGTTGTGAACCGTTGCGGATTCAAAGCGATCTCGTCAGTGTGGCCGGAACCGTCCACTTGGCCGAAGCGAGTTGCCCAAAAATACCCATAGGTGCGTTTTTCTTTGCGCTGTAGGGTAATTAAGCAGGGCGGTAGCTGGTTGGTAAACAAGACCGCGTTAAAATAATCGTAAGCGGTTTGTAACGCGCTGTACGTTTGTTCCGTGGGATTCAGCGGCACAAGGTCAGCATCCATGGAAAGCCTTCTGTTAATTCATGTATTGCACAATACACACTTTACAGTTTATCTATGTATTGTGCAATACATATCTAACCGCCTATTGATCCCGTGGAATTTGGATTGTCATCCTAAGACGGACTTGGATTCTAAAAAGAGAACCCAGCGAAGGATATTCCCGATTACTTTGCTTTACCGCCGTCTGAATTGGCTCTAACCGCCAGGACAAAAAGTCCTCGGATATGGCGTGTTTCATCACCAGTAAAGCGTTTTCCGGCAAGCGCGGCGGACACCTTAGCGACCAGCGGACGGTCATACTCTGGCGGAACGGTTTGCTGAGTCGAAAAGTGGAGAACCAACTGCGCCAATTGTTCCGGCATGATGCTCTCGAAAATTTCGTTGATGACAGCATTGGCGACTGTATCAATCTCGTCGGCTGTGATTGTACCGGCAGTCGACGTATGTGCCGGCGTTGTCACCACTTTCGGTACGGTGGAAGTTAGTTCCAGATGATTGAAAAACCAAGCGGCATCAAGGGCTGTTACCGAGTCGGCTTCCATCTGCAAAGACGGACTCACGTTTTTCGATGGATCGCCGGCCGCGAGAATGTGCACGCGAACGCCAAACGACTGCGCTACCTGGACGGCAATACGCAAGTCTTCGTCGCCTGTGACCACGACGGCATCGGCAATAGCACGATTCCGAGCCAGATCAATGAGGTCGGTCACGATCAATGAATCGACGCCTTTTTGTTCGCCGGCGTTGTTGAGGGCGCCAAGGCGCAATTTGACGCCCGTTAGCATGGCCAGCGCCGATTGTTCCAGAGAGAGGCGAGGACCGGGCATGGCGTCATACCAGTAGGTACGAAGCAGCGGTAGATTGTTGGTTACTGGTGAGGCTTTTTCGCAAAGATCGACTAGCATTGCTGCAGGCGATTTGAGGGCAACTTGTTTGCGAGGCGTGTGATTGCCGAAAGCGGCTTGCGCACCAGCCGCAAAGAAATAACCAGCGTCCACGAAGATGGCGTACCGATCCATCAGCATCCTTTCGGCGTTAAGAATAGATAAAGCCCCTTTCGGGGCTTTGTGTAGGCTACCGCGCCAAATAGCGTAGTGGACGCAAGCAGCAATGAAAGAATGATAGTAATTGTTGACGATACCGTCAACATTAATCAACGTGCAGGACCAAGAGGACAAACAAAGCTCCCCCATATCGCAATTTACCCGCCGTGGCCAAAAACAGGCTTGTTTCCGGGCTACGCGGCTCGCTGCAGCGTCTCAACAGCACCAGCCTAGCTCTTTCCCCCTTCATCGCCTCACTTTCCCCGCCTAGCCCGCTATTCGCTCGAAACCCCGCTACCGGCAAACATCACCCGCAAAAACCGCGTGTGACCGCTATCTGTTTTCGGAAAGCCGACAGGGGATCACAACCGCCGCAGGTTTAGCAGGAAAAAGGCAAGGGCAGAGACACTAAAACCACCTCGCAAACTGTTCAGATCGCCCTCCGTTCAACGAACGGCGATTAAGACAGGGGAGAGCCCATGTCCTCCTGCTTTTTACCTTCCATCAATTCACTGTAAGGACAAATAAAAGGACGTTTTTCTGTAAAAAGCCGATAAAATCGCTTGACAATTAGGGCCATTGGCCCTAATATATCACTTCTAGGCCGGCATATCGCAAGGTCAAATTACCGGAGATTACTTCGATGAGAACAAGCACAGAACAGTCCAAAGCCGCTCGCGCGCAATTAATTCACGACAGCATTGATGCTAAGCAACTGCGAGAAATGTGGATCGCCAAAGCGAAATCGGACGTAGAAGCGTTCTATTTCGCCTCCCTCACCATCAATGACATTCTGATCGGTAAATATCAAGCAGCAGCTGGCGCAAAGTCTTTCAAAACGTTTAATCAATGGAAAGAAGAAGGGTTCAGTGTAAAGAAGGGCGAAAAGGCATTCCGCCTCTGGTCTGCGCCGATTAAAGCCAAAAAAGAAATCGAACTGGTAAACATAGATACCCAGGAAGTCGAAACCGGAGAAGAAAATTATAAGCTTTGGGCCATGTGTTGCGTGTTTAACGAGTTCCAAGTCGAAAAAAAGGAAGGTGATCACGACAGCACCAAAAACGCAAATGACGTTGTGGCGCCTATTCACCATGAGAAACCAGTTGCCGAAATTGCCGCTGCGCCCGTTTTCTTAGGCAATCCAAAGACCGCCGAGAAACTGCGGACGATCGCGGAAAAGCTAACCGCCGAAATCGATGCTTGTTTTGCTGATCGCTTAACCAATACCCCTAAACGATTGGCGCAGGCCAGCTATGCAAGGGCCAACGGCGAGCGTTTAAAGCGAACACAAAAAGCGGCTTTGGCCTTAGCCGATTTACACGACAAAGGAAACGTTTCTCCTTTGTTGAACAAGCTGACTTCCAAGAAAGCGATTTTTGATTTACTCGTCGCAAAGATGGAAGAAGTACCGAACGGCTACCATTCTTATCGAGTTGATACCGGTGTAGCCGCGATCAACACAGAGGAAGCCAAAGCGCTGTGGTCATTACTCACCGAAAAAACACCCGAAGAGAAAACCAAAGAAGAACTACAACGCAAAATTGAAGGATTGCAGTTTTCCAATATCGAAGGCTACTTTCCTACACAAGGCGAAGCGCTCGAAATGCTTGTCGATCGTGCAAACATTGAGGACGGTCATGTAGTGGCTGACACGAGCGCAGGTTCCGGCCACATCCTCGACGCCATCCATTCACGTTACAAAGTCGATATTCAAGCCTATGAGAAAAATTACACGCTTTGCGACATCTTGGAAGCCAAAGGCTATAACCTTATTCGAGGTGATTTTTTATCTGTTGCTCCCTCCGAATGCTATGACCGTATTGTGATGAACCCACCGTTTGAGCGTTTGCAAGATGTTGAGCATGTGCAACACGCGTACCAATTTTTGAAACCCGGTGGCCGTCTAACCGCGATTATGTCTACGTCGCCATTTTTCCGCAGTGACCAGAAAAGCCAGACGTTTAGAGAATGGTTTATCGCATTGGGTGGCGTTGTCGAAGACATGCCGGATGGCAGTTTCAAGGCGTCGGGCACCAATGTAGCGACCAAGGTCATCATCATCGATAAGCCCATTGAAGCTGAAGAGCCAACAGATAACAATCCGTTTGTATGCGCCAATTACCAATACAAACAAGCGGCGCGAGAAGAGCGATACGCGGATCGGGCCACCAAAGCAAGGACCGAAAGCAATCAAGCGTATAGCACCGCTCGAAAAATGGGCGATGCCATTCCTTGCGGGCAACCGATCCTCATCGGCCATCACTCAGAAAGGTGTGACCGCAACTACCGCAATCGCATGAGCGGGAAATACGAGCAAGCGTGTAAATTATCGGAAAAGGCCGCTTACTATGACGGTAAAGCGGCAACGATAGGGCAGGGCGGTATCGCCTCGGACGACCCTGAAGCAATCAACAAGTTAAAAGTTAAATTGCTGGCGTGCGAGCAACGACAGGAATTAATGAAAAACGCGAATCGATTGATTCGTAAAAACGACCACCAAGGGTTAATGGCGCTGGGCTTAGCGGAGAAAGAAATTCACGAATTAACAACGCCAGACTTTGCCAATCGCATCGGCTTTGCCGATTATCAGCTCTCGAATAACAATGCCGAGATTAGGCGCATAAAAGGCCGCATTGAAGAATTAACCGAGGTACGATCGCAGGCACCGATTAACTACACGCATGATGAGTTTACTGTGTATGTTGATGATGGCCGCGTCCATTTTGATTTCAAGGGGATCAAGCCGCCCGAAAACATCCGCGAAGAATTAAAGTTTAATACCTATCACTTTAGCCGTTACAGTGATACGTGGGTCAGAAAAGCCACAGGTAACGCGCTTGGCGGTTGTCATTATTTGATCGATCAATTGAAAGACATTTATACCAATTCATAGAATGATGGGCTTTATGCCCATTTTCTTTTTTGAGAATGAGGCAATGCATGACTGATGATGTAGAACTAAGGCCAACAACCTTACGTAAATTTAGCGATGGGTATGAAGTTCCATCAAAGTACGAAGTCCGCGCCGTTGTTAAGCAGAGCGGAAAAACAGGCGCGATGCTGGGCGATATGCTTGGTGTCGATGGGCGAACCATTCGAAGATGGGTAGGCGGTGAAAGAGATATGCCCTATGCCGCATGGCGATTGCTTATTTATTCCGTAGGTTTGATTGATAAAGATGACATTATTTAACGACTATCCGGATTTAGCTGTGTATTCCCATAATGAAATCAGCTTTTGGAGTAAATGAACATGACCGATCTCAAGAAGGCATTGCAGTATCTCGCCTCAAGACTGGAGCGAATCGGAGGGAGCGAACTGGTGGCGGCCGCAGCATTGGTTTCGGCAGCGATCTCTGTCGATCGGATGCATCCAGAGGCCGAACATGCGCTGTTCACCGAGTTGTGGGGGCACGTTACTCGTGCTCTGGATTATGAGGATTTCGCCTTGACCTATCTCGATGAAGTGAATTCGCTTGAGTCAGAAATGGCGGGGCATGTGCTCTCGTACCGCCTCGCAAGAGGATGGCTGGTGCGTGCGGCTGGCGCGCCTACGGAATTTCCACGGTTCTCGGACGCCATCAAAGAGCTACGTAGGCGTGTGGGCTGAACACAGCTAAATCCGGATAGCCTTTATTTTAGGGATTATGCTGCTGGGCGCTGTCTGGCTCACCAACCGCTACCAGCCGGGTATGCTGGCGAGGCTCAAAGAGCCGCCTGAAGAGGAGAAACGAAATGGCTGGATATAACTGGAATGCTGGAATGAGTAACAATGCTGTTGACGCTTATGACAATGGGCTTCTTCCCGCCAGTAAGATCAAAGGCATCCCCGCCGCGCTTATTGAAGCACACTGTCGCTACGCCGAATGGCACCACGCAAGCAAGGCATTCAATAAAGTAAAGTTCTATGACGAAGCCTATGTACTGGCGACATTTGGTTTAATCGAGCACGAGGAATATAAAACTGACCAACAGGCTATTGAAGCACTTGCAAAGGCAAAGGCCGAAAAGAAAGCCGCGAAAGTCGAAACTTTCACGAACTGCATTGTCGAGTGGATAGAGTGGGTCGGCAGCCTCAAGCGTCCTAAAGCATATCCGCAACGCGAAGAAGGTTGCACGGTTAGCGTCAAAGGTCAGACTTGTACTATCACGCTAACTAATGGCACTGCATTCACCAAGCGCATCACCACCAAAGGTTTTTCTTTCAAAGAGGTAAAAAATGTCTGATTCAGAACGCCTCGCCGCCATCCGCCGTGCTCTCGGATTCTCCGTAACGGAAATGGGCGAAACGATTGGGCTGTCTGGTGACAATGCCGGCGATCGTGTGCGAGAGATGGAGCGAGGCGCACAGCCGGTTTCCGGTCCGATCTCTCGTTTGCTGGAATACATCGTGCAGGCCGTTGACATCGAACAGACGCCGGCGGAATTCGATTTGGTGAATCGGCTGTTGCCCCGCTTTCTTGATTGTTCCGACCTTGCTGAGCAAAGCAAAGTGGAAATTGTTTTTCATACTCGATGGCCCCGTTTCTTCGGTTTCTTGATTGACGATTTTCCGGACAACTTCGCGGAAGAAATTAATGGAGCTGGCATGACGATTATCGATCTGCCGGCTAAAGCGGGGCTTGGTAAGATGGCCATCTTATTTCTCGACAAGCCAGTCCGTGATCCATCGCCCATCATTGGTGAAGTTGCCAAACTCAAGATCGAGCAGGCGTTGCGAGATTTGTATGGGTAGGTAGTAATGAAAAGACCATTGCCACTGGGGAGTGGCAATGGATAGAGGAGTGTAGCCCGTCTGAATTTTGACTACGGATCTAGTGTACTCGCGCTAGCAACGATGGTGAATCAGCCATTCGACTCATTGCGCAAGGCAACCGATCCGTGATAATCCTGTTTAGCAATGTACGTAAGAATGTTGATGGAGATGAACGAAATGGATTCGCATCACAAATGTTTAAATATTGTGGTTCACCGCAACGGAAGCGATATTCGTCCAACGACTCGTGCGGAACCTGGAGGCTGCTCTCGAAGGAGTAGCCATCGCCGATAGCGATTTTGTAGAAAATGTTGGGATTGACGCTTGGAAATCCATCGATTGTTTTTGTCCTCTCGATCCAGGTGCGACAGCAATCAATACGGGATTTACATGTGATCCGAATTACCCGGACAAAACAGTGGATTTGTATTTTTATAAGGAAAATCCAAATTAAATTTTTGGATTCGTGAAAACTTTTACCTTTTCGAGGGGATGGTCATTTTTAGCCGATAATGTGACGCTTGTTAAGCGCGGTGATTGGCATGTGCGAGGGGTTAAAATGCGGGGTAATCGCGGAAGGCGTGGAAACATGAGAACAAGCCGAACTCCTTTATGCTTGTATCGAGACGCAGGGCTGTAGAATTACAGTGATTGAAATTCCCAAAAATCAATTGTAAAAACATAGTGAACATCACATGACAAAAAGCTCATCATCCGAAGATAAATTGGAAATTCTTCTTGATACCAAAAAGAAGGATGTGAAAACTGATTCATACCCCATGTCTATTGGTGAACTGGTAAGCATGTATGACAACGGGGAACTCATACTGCGTCCACAATATCAACGATATTTTCGATGGACGATTGAACAGAAGTCAAAATTGATTGAGTCAATTTTAATTGGTCTGCCGTTACCATCCTTTTTTATGGCGCAGGATGAGGCAGGAAATTGGGAAGTGGTAGACGGCATGCAACGATTGTCTACCATACTTGATTTCATGGGGGAGTTATCAGGAGAAAATATAAAGCAGGAAAATTACGAGAAGTTCAATAGCTTGTCTGATGACTTGTTTTACCTTGATGCATTCGGTGGCAAAAGTTGGAAAGATTTATCCCGGCGTATCCAATTGGATTTCAAGAGGACAAAAATCCAATTGATCGTCCTGCTTCGTGAAACATCCCCTGATGCAAAATTTGAACTCTTCCAACGTTTGAATGGTGGAGGAACAACTATTTCAGGACAAGAGTTACGAAACGCCATTTTGGCGGGTGAGGATAAGAAGTTTCTTGAATGGCTTGAAGAATTGGCTAGCTATAACAACTTTGTAGAAGTAATCGGCTTAAGCGAGCGCGACAAAGAAACTAGATATGATATGGAGCTTGTTCTCAGATTCTTTGTTTTTCTATCCTCCTATAAAGATACCCTGAAACAGTACCGTAGCCTCGATGTTTTTCTTACGCATGTTATGCGTCTTTTTCTTAAAGAAAAAAGCTTTGACTATAGCGGAAAGAAAAAATTATTTTGCGAAACGTTCGACACGATATATCGCATCGGAAAAGTGGGTGCACTTAAATACAAAGATCAACCGGGTAAAGGAAAATTCTCTATTTCATTTTTTGAAGCCGTAGCTCTAGGCATTGCACAAAATATAAGTAAGCTACCTTCGGAAGCAATCCTGAGAACGAAGTTTAAGAAAATTGGCACAGACAAAAAATATCGGGATGCCGCTGCTTCAGGAAAAAATACAATCTACCGCATTACTAGGCTCATTGAGCTTGGTCACAATTATTTTAAAGGTTAATTAGAGTTAACATGGATTCTCTGGAACTACAACAGAGACTCGATGCGCTTTCTTTATGGCGCAAGAAAGAGTTGTCGCTTGCGCGCGATATGGCTGAGAATGAAGAGAACGAAGAGAGAAAAAGATATTTATGCCGCGTGTGGACATTAATGCTGTATGCGCATTGCGATAATTTTCTTAAGCAGGCTGCAAAATATTATATCGAGTATCTTGAAACAAGCAGGCCAAAAAATTACAGAACAGAGGTAATCTGGTTAATGTTTAAAGGCAAAGAGAATGCTACGAATGCCGCTCATAAAAAATATTTGTCTCTTTCTTCACAGGGAACAAACTTTCAATCACATTTCACAGTAATTAAGAGCAACGCGATATTTGAAGATGGAAGTTTTAGCTATAAAACACTGAGATTCTTTTGCGACTGGGTGCTTCAAATAGGGTTTGCACATGATACTAGAAAGGTATTCTGCGAGAGGCTTGTAAAAAAAAGACACGCTATAGCGCACGGAGAGGAAGAATATATAAACGACATAGATGATTGTGTTAAATGGCACGAAGATACATTCAAATTTATGGATGACCTAAAAGATTCAATCCTCTTGTCAGCCTCCTTATAGTGGATCTTTACAATCCTGTCTTTCTGAAAACCCACAGTCTTCGTCATTTTTGGCAGTTCTTCTGCACCCCCTATTATGGAAACGAAATGCAAATAAACAACCTTTCTTCCGAACGTCAATTGACGATGTTAACTATTCGCTGGCTTGGACAAGTAGCAGAATGCGTTAGCTTTCTTGTTGAGGAAACAAGCGACATCAAGATTAGTAATCCGCTTAAGATTATTGAACGATGTTCGGACAGAATAGAACACATCGCGCAATATGATCTTGATGGTCTTGCCGAATCTACACGCCTTGAGTACATGGCAAACGATGTTGAATGGCTTTCCAACATCGTAGAAAAAAATGAGGCGGTGCTCTCTACTGGTCAGTTGAATTACCCAAGTGCTACGGAGTTAAGAGAATTATTAATCACACTACGAGAACGCCAGCCGAGGAGGTAATCATCACCGACGGTTCGAGCTAAACGGGGATGCCGCATGACCCAGATACGCAGCCCTTCCCATGCGGGCGACGCGAAAAAGCAATCTCGGCGGGCATACGCGGAAAAGTCCTCCGTTGTTTCAACCACAATAATCCCGAACTCGGATGAAAGCGTGCGTGCTTCGGCATTGGTAAACGAATGCAAATCCATTCGTAGCTCATGGTGATTTTTGATGACCCACCATCCTTTGGGTAAAGGGCGGCCACTAGGTCGAGGCGGTGGCTTGAAGCGTCGCAAGCTTGCCACGCCGATCGGCACGTTGGCGGCGCCCCAGGCCAGGTAAGGGCCTTCATCCAGTAATACGCCAACGAAGCGCTGGCCGCCGATCATTGCGCGATGAAAAATGCGATTGCGCATTCCTTGCCTTTCCTGTTGTTAGGAAAGAGGAGTATCACCAGTACCGCTCGGTACCGACTTCGCGTGCATCCGCCTCGATGAAACAATGTCGATTGTCGGCTTCAAGAGAAATCTCACTGAGTAAATCATGCACTTGTTTGTCGAGATCCGCGTCGTCATCATAGGAAAACGACAGCTCGTATTCATTGCCGCTTAGTTTCCGCATACCGTATTCCTGCAAGTGGTAGCGCTCGATATTCTCCCGCGCTTTCTTTTTACCGCGTACAAACTTGCTGTTGTTTTCCACAACGAGCCATAGTCTTATCGTAGTCATTTTCATTTCCGGTGCAACGGGCGTTGTCGATATTGGCGCCGGCGTCGATGCTGATGTTTGCCGTGTTCCATTATGGTTATATCGGCGAATGGTTTCCGGATGAACGTTGATTAGTTTCCCAATGACTGTCGCCGGCAGACCGAGCTTCAAATAGTTGTCGATTTCACTTTCCCGTCCGGTCAATTTGGTTTTGAGGCTCTTGCGGCCGACCGGCCGGCCGAGCTTTTGTCCTTCCCGTTTTTTTCTCGCCAAAGCTTCTTTTGTGCGCTGGCTGATGAATTCTCGTTCGATCTCGGCGGCTAATCCGAAAGCCGTCACCAATACGGTGCTTTGCAGACTGCCATCAATGATGAAGTTGCCCTTGATGACGTGAACGATGATTTTCCGTTGGGCCGCTTCCGCCAAAAAACTAAATACGTCTTGCAGGCTGCGGGATAGGCGCGACAACTCGGGGGTGATGAGGGTGTCGCCGGGTGCCAAGCGTTGCAGCAAGCCGGCTAAGTCGCGCTGCCGCCAAGACAGCTTACCGCTCTTGGTATCAGTGACGACCTCGCCGAGCGCCAATTTTTTAGCCGTGCAATATTCGCCGACCGCGAACCGTTGGTTTTCGAGGTCTTGGCGATCGGTGGAAACCCGTAAATAAGCGGAAATTGGCATCATGCCCACAAATAAAGAAATAAGGTTTTATTGTCGGTGATTAATCGACATTTTGTAAATGCTTTATTTATGGAGCAATGCACGCAAAAAAACGGTGGTTTATTTGTCGAGAAATGCCCTTATTTGTTGTATGTTGTAGGAAGTGTAGTATACAATTACAACATACAACAAATAAGCGGAGAGTGTGATGGCAATTACCAAAGAGCAGATTTTCGCTGCGGCGGATCAACTGGACAGCATTGGTCAAAGTCCGACACTCAACAATA